>Ga0180433_10000117_pt1 | contig 128337 bp, 139 predicted proteins | sample SS_ome_8_FD_132980 | JGI IMG/M metagenome (GOLD analysis project Ga0180433, IMG submission 132980) | Hypersaline lake sediment archaeal communities from the Salton Sea, California, USA - SS_1_D_1 metaG | ecosystem: Environmental > Aquatic > Non-marine Saline and Alkaline > Hypersaline >... | reverse complement strand
GTAGGTTGGCCCCTTTACTTTAATCGTATCTTCTAAGATTTCTAGCTGTATGGTCATAAAGGCAATTCGTTCAATTAACTCTTTTGCCACTTCTTTTTCATGTTCTGGTAAGTCATCAAAAATGGAATTCAACCGATCAATTTCTTTTTGGATCAAGTCATCCTGTTTCTTCCTGCTTAATTTTGCCATCATACCCCCTCCCCTCACGTGAGAATTTCAAAAATTATTTTTTCCGCTCTGCCCCCTCCCGTTGAACAACTCCCCCAAAAAGAGCCAAATTTTTTGACCGGGGGGTAATTAACACCTTATAATTTACTGGCTTAACATCTTTCTTACACCTTCTAAATATGTTGGCCTGCTTGTTGGTATATTGAAAGGAGCATTCTTGATGATGTCTTCCTCTAATCGTTTATTAAGTATATCCGGTAATCTTCTTTTAATCTTACAGATTGTACAATTACACTTAAGCTTTATTCTTTTCATCACCATCTTTCCTCCGTCCAAAACTTTTTCTGTTTCACATAATTTTCTAAACGCTTATGTTCCTCGTTATGACATTGAATACAGATACATTCCAAATTATCTAAATCCAAGGCTAACTCTGGATGCGCCTTAACTTCCTTGATATGATGAACATTCTTCGCTTTTCTGTATCTGCCTTTTCTTTTACAAGACTGACATTCGTAATGATCACGTTCCAACGCTTGTTTACGAAGTTCTTTCCAGGCTTTTGATTTGTAGAATTTCATGAGATTATTGGTTTGGATGAGATGAATGATTTCAGAAGTAGTCATCGTAATCAACTCCGAAATAAAATAAACGTCACGACATTGTGCCAAGCCTTGGATTTGTAGAATTGTTCAGGCTTATTGTTTTATGAGTTTCAACTCCAAAAGAAAAAGCATCCTAAAAGGATGCTTAATCCAAAGATATTCTGTCATCAAGAGTTGTCCAGTATTCATCTCCACTATCTTCCTTTACTCTAATATTAAGCCCAAACTGATTCTCACTAACATCAATTATTTTAATTTTTTTTGTAATCTCTCCTGTTTTTCCTTTTAGATTTTCATGAGCATTTGCACTTGTAAAAGCCATAGTTTACCCTCCTTTAAAATATTTTAAGAAAACACTCTGTAATAAGAGTGCCCCTTTGTAAAAAAATTAGTCAATTTGTCTCATTCTTCTCAATAATCTTCTATTTTGACTAACTTGTGCTATAACCTGTTCAAAAGCTGTAACCGATTCTGTGTCTTTATCTACATCATTAACAGCAAATTTATCTAATTGATTTCTTGATACAGTAACAATTTTGTCTTCTTCAGGATCAAAATATTTAATTTTATCTATAATTGCATTAGGAGAATGAATTGCTGCTAAAACAATCGGATTATTATTCAACTCACCTTCACTGGTGGATTTAATATGAACAGTATCCATATTAGAATCATCATTATTCCAGAAACGTAAAATTTGTTCATTTAATTGTTCGTCATTTGAAATTTGATAATTTAAGTAGTTTCTCTCATTCAAATTATTTACCAAAATCTCCGTTACTCTATGAACATTAAATAATCTTAGGAATAGTTCATTATCCTCTGGTAATACTGTCGGGATAATTGTAAAATTACTTTGAAATAATTGCTGAAATGCATCATTAAATACAGCTTGAAGTCTCGCAAGCGTTTTACCTGGTTCAAGATTCTTTGGTGAATATTTCCTATTTTGTACTAAAAATGCTCTTGTAGGAAAATCAAATGCAAATATTGTGCGTTCATAAGGCTCAAACTCTTCTAAAGTTCTAAGTGACTTATCATTATTTACTCCGAACGCATTTGGAATAAATTCTTCACTAATACTTCCTACAAGAACTCCTCTTTCTAACTCTACATCACTGTTAATTACATACCTTAAACCATGTCCTCCATCAAAGAAATCCAGGTTTCTCAGATAATCCACTAATAGGTGTTCCCTTCCTTCATAATTAACTTGTTCATATAGTTGATAAACCTTAAAATCCATAAAATAGTCCTCCTTTTGTCAATTGTTATTTTTAATAAATACGACAAAAGGAGATATTTTCCTACAAAATCCATTCGTCAAATTCCGACAAATCAAAAAGCACCTCGATAAACGAGATGCTTTCGTTTTAAATTACACCTCAGTCTAACATTCCGTAGTCGCCTCCAGGATCCGTAACTTTCGCTTGTCTTACTCCGCCACCTGGATCAAACATACACCTTGCTCCTTTCACCATTTCTATTCGATTAGTGAAAGGGAAATTCATGTTTTTTTACTTTCTTCGAATAGCTCCCTGAACTCGTTTATACGTCGGTCTATTCACACCCATGATGTCGTGCCAGTTTATTTTCTCTTACTTCGCTTTAATTGATTTAGCTTATGTTTTTGTTCTTTATCTAAATAAACAGCAAGTTTCATACCTGTCACCTCAAGACATAGAAAAAGCGCCTTTCAATTCGAAAGACGCTCTTGCTAGATATATTTCGTTACTACCATAATAGCATGTATATGTCCAAAGTCTCTGTCGTGTTTCTGTCAAAAGTCTGCCACTCTTTTACAAAAAAATCAATTAAGATGTGTTCACACTAAAACTCTAACTAAGTTTTTTCTTCGATTCACCTCGAACCTAAAACGACTTCTTATCATTTCGTTGATTTGTTTTGATGAATTCACAAACTTTATATTTGCTTTAATTAAATCAAAATCAAAGTTATCTAATAATTCAATTAAAGCTGTGTTAACAAATGATGAAGTTACACCATCGACCCCACGGAAAGAAATTGTTACACATTCATTATTAGAGAGCGCTTTTATGATGAGGCTTTTGATTATAGCCCCGTCTTGATTGGAATAGCAGTGTTCAACATGGTCCAAAACGTTTATGGTTACCATTCGAACTCCTCCTCATCATCTTCAATTTCGAAAATGGTATCCGTTCTTAAGTTAATCTCGATTAAAGTACCAGGATAAAAACTATCCTCATTGCTAAAGGTATAATCAGCATTCCCACTTATGCAATTAAGTATACCATAGTTTGAATGAATAAATAGAGACCCTTTATTATGTTCAACAACATTTTTGACTAATGTGTGAAGTCCTACTCCTAAATTCCTTGGATTTGTTTTTGTAGTAAATCCTTCTTCTATCGCCTTTCTTAAAGCCTCTCCATCACTAAGTAAAGGGTCCATTTTTCTTATATTATTTGGTATACCTACACCAAAATCAGATATTGCAATACTCACTTTATTATTAGCAGGATAGTGTTGTGCAAAAATACACCCGGTGTTTTCTTGGGCATGATCATTAATATTATTAAAAATTTCTCCTAAACACATCTTTATATCTGTTAATGAGTTCTTGGTTATATTTAATGTTCTTGATAACCAATTCATTAAGCTGCTATCTAACCACTGATAACTATTTGCATAAGTTACTATTTCTAAAGGGATAGTCGTAGCTCTGACACGTGCATCATCTTTAAAAGTGCTTCCTGTATATCTTTTAAAGAACATAGAATCATCCAAATATTTAATCGGATCCCATTTATCATTAGATATATTGCTCGGATATGTAATTATTACTCTAACATCTCTTTTTATTAACCATTCAAATAAATTACTTAGAATAGTAACACCAACAGGTTCGATAAAACCTAAATTTGTGAAGTCAAAATCTATCTCTTTATCTTTCGGACGAAGGTCTCTGTCAATTACTCTTTCAAGAAGTTGATACATGGTTTCCCTCGTAAATCGATACGGCACAGTAACTTTCAATTAATATTCCCCCTAAAACTAGCAAATATATAATAAAAATACAATAAAATACAAAATCTTGAAATAATTTTTCTACCTAATTACCCAAATCTTATATTTTGTGTAACTCCCCTAAAGGCTGAAAGTCTTGATTTCTCTGATTTCATTATACATTCTAATTTGAGTTACACAACCAATATTTTATGATGATGTAATATTATGGATAAAAAAACTCACTTATCATATCGACAAGTGAGCTTAAATTTTAAACTTTGTCATCGCCTTATCCATGCTGTCCTGGTTGACACCAATATATCTTAACGTAATGTCTGGTGATGAGTGATTGAAAATCTCCTGAAGCATAGCAACGTCTTTGGTCTGTTGGTAAAAATGATAACCAAATGTTTTTCTTAATGTATGAGTGCCTATATCTTTTAACTTGAAAATGTCTGCTGCTTTCCTTAATATCTTATAAGCCATTGATCGACCAATTGGTTTATTCCCACCTTGACGGCTTTTAAATAGGTATTCGTCATCAGCCTTATTTTCTATATATGCTTTAATTTCTCGTTTAAGTGAAGGTGTTATACGTACCCATTTTTGCTTTCCTGTCTTTTTCTCTCTTAAAACAATATGAGTACTTTTCACGTCTGCTACTTTTAGCTTTAATATGTCAGAAATTCGAAGTCCCGTATTAATTCCTATTAAGAACAGCAAATAATTTCGTTCACTTTCTTCTTTAAAATACTCTTTTATTTGTTGTACCTTGTCAGGGTCTCGAATGGGTTGAACAAAGTTCATGCTTTCACCTCACCTTTTTCTTTGTAAACTTCGATTCGTAAGATGAAAGCTAATTTGTAGAAAGCTCGTGATTTAATTCTGTAATACTTTCTTTCACTCATGCCCATTTCTGTGTATATTTCATAGTCAAAGATATCCTCATCACATAAATAACGTTTAATAATTAATTCTCTTTCCTTGTGATTAAGGCGGTTTACACCTCTTCTAATCCATTCAATATATTGATCACGTTCGCGTTCGAAATCCACTTTGTTGATTACTGCTGTTTCTGTAGTTGAATGAAAAGCATTAGTGTGAGCTTGAGGAACAAGCGAATAAGATGACGTTATCTTTGGTAAAAATTCTTGTGGAATTGATAGTAGATAAAAACGATATTTTTCAAGTGCAGCTTCAACTCTCTTTTTAGTTTCATCTCGGTCAATTTCAGGTAACTGGAATGACATTTGTTTCATCTTGATACCTCCTCAAATATAAAAGGACACCAAACAAACGCCTAAAGCGTCCATTCAGTGTCCTCCAGTTGGCTGGTAGGATTGTTTTAATTAAAATTTTTATTTTTTTTAATTTCAATTGCGAGTTCCGGTAAATTAAGTGTTGTATATCTTTTTTGTGTTTTAATAGGATATGTTGAATATACATACTTTATAAAGTCGTTCCAATTTAAGTACTTAGTGTTATTAATTACCTCATCTAATACTTCTATTTCTTTATCGTTTAAGTGGAAATTATCTTTAACTTTAAAATTATCTTTAAAAGTAAAAAGTTCCTTCCTATTACCAAAAGCAGATTGAGTACATAATATTTCTATATCTTTATCACTTAAAGCAGCATTATACACATCATTAACATATGGCCCATAGTGATCAAAATACCAATTAATATTAGTTAATTGTTTATGATATTTTACCGAATATATCCAATCAGCTAGATATACCATTTTAGTAATTCTGGTTTTTGAAAGTTCATCCTTATAAGGGTAATTTTGTATAAAGTAATGCAAAATTTCGTTAATTTTACACATAATTATCACCCACTTCCCAATGGTAAATTATTTTCTATAGATTCAATTAATAATTTCCCAAATGGACCATTCAATACATTATTTATTTTATCTATTGAAACTGGGAGCTGTGTATTTATTGATTCAATTACAATTACTGCTATGGGGTCAGATATAGGATTAAGTAAGTTTTTACAAAAATAACACCTACTTTTCATATTTAACTTACGTAAAACTCCCTTTTCCATAGATGACATTTTAGAAACTTCATTTATGTATTCATCTGGATTTACCTCATAATCAGGTAAATCTTTTATATAAACTTGCCCATTTTTCCAAGCTTTTGAGATAAACCCTTTATCTTTAGGATATTGAGTTCTTCCTTTTTTAGTAAATTCTTTATTTACAGAATATCTTCCTACAGGTATAAATAATTCATCCTCATCATTATATCTATATATTGAAATTCTGTCTTGATATGATAATTCTAGGTCCATAAAAATATATTTGATAACTAATTCAGGAATTCCTTCCAAACTGTAAGTTAAAGATTCTATAGTGTTATTTAAAGAGCCCAGTTCGTTTTTTAATTTAAGATTTTCTTCTTCAATTTGATATTTAATTAAACGAGTAGTATTACTATGTACCCATCCAATTAGAAATGCGAATATAATTATTACCAATAACCAAATATTAGATTCAATTAGAGAATTTATTTGAGGTACAGATGCTAATAGAGGTATTAATAAAACAAGTAAATTTCCCCATTCACTTTTAATATTCTTTAGATTTAATACCCTTTTAAGAGCAATTATTATTTTTTGTCCAAACTGTTTCAAAACTCCTCCCCCTCGTCAAACTTAACTCGTTTTACCTTTCCCTGGTGCGTAATAATTTTTGTTTCCCCATGTAGAGGCAAATCAGCCATCTTCACTTTTCCATCACATATAACAATAGCTTTGTTATTTAATTCCATTATATCCAATTCTAGCACCATTGTTCTAGGGTTTACTTTTAATTCTTTTAATCTCACAAGGAATCCCTCCCGTGCTATAATAAAGTTAGCCCACATTTTCGTCAGGAGGAATCCTGGCGTTTTTATTTTGATTCCTTTCGTAAGGATCTCCACTTCCAATCAATAGGTCTTTTGAGAGGACGTTTGTCCAAGTCACATTTCCAACCGGTTCGAACTTTTTCGAGCTCTTCTTTTGATAGGTAAGATGTTTTAACGGTCATTCTTCCCCCTCCAATACAGTTTTTTCATACTGCGAATTAATATTCATAAGAAAATAAGTCTGGAACACCTACTAATCCTTTTTCAGCCGCCTCTTTAACCGTCATTTTCCCTAAAAATTCTTCGTTATCATCTGTTACTTTAATGATAAATTTGTCTATATCAAACTCTTGGCCAGTATCCTCATCTTTACATTCTTCAAACATGCCTGTTGTCTTATCGTAATATTCAACCGCTTCATCAAATGAATTGTGTAAGACAAAATCGTTTTCATTCATCCGATAAACTTTCATTAAAATCACCTTTCCTTATTTCGTATTTAGAATCTACTGTCCCATTCGGGCAACCAATATCAGTCCATTTTCTGTCAACATTCTCGAAACGAAAATTAATCTTCTTCTATTTTGGTCATTTCTCTACCAATCTCACATTTAATTCTGATATACTCATTTTCTAGTTGAGTAAGGGTTAAATTATTTAAGCCTGTTGGATCATACCCATAAAACGCTAGTTGGTTAATCAAATACTTTTTTCGCTCTTCAACCGCTGAAGCTAATTGCATGATAAATCCTCCTTTTGACCATTCAATTTTTGTTCATAGTTTATTAGGTACTCATTCATTTTGTTTTTAAACCTGTCCTTGAGATAGTATGTAAGCTTGTCTATGTTGTCACTCATGTTCAGGACTTTTTTGTCATAAACCAAGAATTCAATTACTAGCCTCAATCCATAATGCTTTCCTATAATGGCTTCTTTATATAGCTCTCCTACTGTCATAGAATCTCTCCAAATTTACAAATAGTCCGTATTCCTTGATAAAGGCTAGTTGAACCGTTCCTACTGGCCCATTTCGCTGCTTGCCTATAATAATTTCAATAATGTTCTTTTGTTCCGACTCTTTGTCATAATAGTCATCTCGATATAAGAAGCCAATTAAATCGGCATCTTGCTCAATTTGTCCAGATTCGCGTATATCTGACATCATTGGTCGTTTGTTTTGACGTTGTTCAACGGCTCTTGAAAGCTGACTGAGAGCTATTACACATACATCCAATTCTCTGGCCATGTGCTTCAAAGTCCTGCTAATTTCGCTAATTTCTTGTGTTCTGTTTCCTCTATGCTTAGGACTACCAGCAATTAACTGTAAATAATCGATGATGATCAAGATGTTTTTATCTTCAAATTCTCGTTTCATTTTCCTTGCTTTTGCCCAAATTTCACTGACTGTAACACCTGGTTTATCAAAGATTCTTAGATTCATTCTACTTATTGAACCCATTGCCATGGTTAACTTTTGCCATTCTTCTCCTTCAATAGTACTTGTTCGAATTTTTTGAGCATTTATACTGCCGCTAATTGATAGCATTCTTTTCAATAATTGTTTTCTGGACATTTCAAGAGAAAATATCCCCACTGCACAATTCTTTTGTTTGGCTACCTTCTCTGCAATGTTTAAACAAAATGCTGTTTTTCCAACAGATGGCCTAGCTGCAATGATAATCAAGTCTTGCTTTTGTAATCCCGATGTCATTCGATCTAATTCTGTGAAACCTGTTGGAATACCAGTGATATCCCCTTTTGGAGTCTCTAATTCATCATAAATATCCACTAAATCATTTTTGATTATTCCATCATCTTCATTCCATGAATTCTCCTCAATTTTCATCAGTTCATTTATCCCAGACTGAATAACTTCTGAGGGCTCATTCTTTAATGCTGCTTCTTTTATCTTATTTGCAACGGTAATAGCTTCTCGTCTTTGCCAATATTCATAAACCACTTTTTCGTAGTAGTGAAAATTAGCAGTTGAAGGAATGGATGCAACCAAATCACTTAAATATTCCGCTCCTCCAACTTTCTCGATTTTATCCCTCCCTACTCTTTCAATAATAGAAACGATATCAATCGGTATTCCTTTTGAATCCAAATCGTACATTGTCCATAACAGGTTTTGATGTTTACCAGGTGATAAATAATTTGGTTTGGTTTTACATTCCTTAATTAAACCTGGTTCCAGTAATAAGGAGCCTAGTAAATATTGCTCTACTTCAATGTTGAAAAGAATTTGTTCCTCCATCACGATCAACCTATTCCAAGTATTTTTCTAATTTTTTCTTTTGATTTTTCTACTAACTGCTGTTCATCTTCACTTATTTCAGTTTTTCGACTGATTGAATGTAGATATTCCAATGTTTCTTCCACATTCGGTATGGCATGAATACGGTCAACTTCGTTCGTTTTTTCGCTAATTAAATCCGCTATTTTGGGAGCAAATTTATGTTCTTTGGAGTACTGAACTAAATTCCTTAGGATTATGTCATATTCATAATCCTTTAAAGCTAAATACCATGCATCAATCTTTGATTGTGTAATCTCAAATTGTTCATAATACTCCTTAATCATCGTTAGGATTTCAAATGTTTGTTTTTTGCTAATCATCTAAATCGAAATCCTCCATTCTGATTTCATTTGATTTTTTATTCTTTTGTAAACTTTTAGCAAATGTTTTAAATGGTTCTGATTCATCTAAAAAACGAACGACATTATTCGGTTTCATAAAGTCTTGTAAGGTCCATTTATGTGTCCAATAGTAGTCATCACTATTTACAATTACATCATAGTTATCAATTGCTTTTAATAATTGCTCTAACTCATATTCTTGTAATCTAGCATTAATGTGTGATTTCATTTTTTGGTTAAGAGATTTATGTTTAATGAGCTGTTTACTTAACCAATGATTGAAAATGGTATATATATTATCATTATTTAGTTCTATTAATTTATTAGTATTATTATTTATTAGTAGTTGCGGGTTAGCCGACTGATGGATTTTCCGATCATCGGTATTTTCGTCTGTTGGAATTTCATATACAATGGTCTCCCAACCATCAAATTTTCCTGTTTCTTGATTTTTAACTCTTCTTCTAACTACATACCCCGCTTCTTTTAATTCTTTTAAAGCACTCTTTAATGAATCTTTCCCGTCTTTTGCATGTTTAACTAATTCATCGTTATAAAACGTCCAATCATCAGGCATCGAAAGCATATATGCGTGAAGGCCTTTAGCTTTCCAACTTAAATTTGTGTCATGTAATGCTGTTTTATTAATTGTGACAAAGTCACGATTTTTTATAACTCGAATGACTCCCATTCTTTCACCACCTAGTAAGTCGCTGGAATATCAGAAAGCATTATAAGCATATACTGTTGTTAAGAGGCACCTTGTCCCTCTTTCTAACATGTGATAAAATTTGGTACGGGTTTGATGTTTGCAGCTGAGTGGTGGTTCACTCGCTGCTCTTTTCTTTTTAACTCTTCAAGTCTTTGTAATGCTATTTCTTTGGTTTGTTCGCAAAGCTGACCTTTCTCATCTTCAAATGATTGTAGATATTCTTCTAACTCTTCCCTTGAAAGTTTATTAATGATTTCACGAATCAAATCGTTATACGTCTTTTCTCGAGTAATTTTTACTCCATAATATTTACAAACTTTGATAAGCAGTATTATTAACTCATCAATCAACTGTTCATTGCTAGTTTCCATTTACTTTTCCCCCTTAATTAAACTTAAATTAGGTTTGTTCGATTCAATGGCTACAATATCTCCATAAATGTCTTTTGCAACGGTGTAGGTTGGAATTGGTTGTCCAATTATTTTCTCTAACAGATTGAAAGGTTTAATTTTACCTTGCTCGATTAAATCAAGATGTTCTTTCATGAGTATCTCAAAAAAACAGTTGTCTAAATCATGCTCAATTTTGTGAACAAAGATAGCGTCATAAAAAGTTTTAAAATCAATTTTATCGGGCAATTCACGTATGTAGTTCATGGTGTTGTTTTTTGTGCCATCCCAATGATAAAGATCATGATTGACGTTAATTAAGGACAAAAAATGGTTCTTATCTAACTTCTTTCCAGCAAACATAATGGGAAATAATTTATAAAAGTCTATTTCTTTTCGCAAATCGTAATCTAGTAATCTGTTGATTCGGTACTTAATTTCTGTGAATTCTTTAAACTTCTCTGTTCCTTTTGATTTCAACCTTAATGTTTTTAACGAGATTTCTATAGCTTTTATTTCTTTTAACAAGCCTCTTAGCTGACGATGATATTCATATTCCTTTATCAGTAACTTATTTGTATTCCGCTTCAAAAACTTCAATCTAACTAATGGATTGTAAAGACTGTACTTGGGTAAAGAAGCTATTTTTTCTATATCAAAATATCTTTCTAAGCTTTTTATTAAATGGTCGTCCAAAGACTCATTCGAGTTCTTTATAATGGCTGTAACAGCAGATTCTATTAATTTCATGACTTCATTAGAGATTTCTAGTCTTGCTGCAGTATAAAAAGATACAAATTGATTACCTATATGTTGGAACTCCTGTTCTACTTGAACAAAACGATTGTAAACCTCAACTTTATCCATGCCTAATCCCCTTTGCTTCCGCTAATAATCCCACTAGAATGTCGTTAAATTTATCGAGAACGCCCATTCTAACCATGACATCTATGCCATTGACTTTTTTCTTGAGAGTGGATTCTGCATATAATCGACCCGTTCTCTCATAATGTTCAGCGTTTATCTTTCTTCGCTCGTTCTCAACTCGTGCTGGAACATCAATACCATGTAGAGCTTTCATGATTTTATAAATAGTGTTGTAAACTTCATTGTGACCTTGACGTGTGAAACGTGCATATTCATTTACTCGTTCTACTACCTTGGCATGATCTGGAACGGCTGTTAACCCTTGTGTTAACGTTGATATGGCTATTTCAGTTCGACTTAACCGCATATCTTGCTCATTTTGCTTTTGTTCCATTCTAATCAATAATTGGAGCTGTGGACTTAAATCAGAGAAGTCCGTTTGATGCTCTCTCATTCTGAAATAGCAATCAATAATTTCCTCGTACTTATCCCAGGCTAAATCGTCATCGAAAATTTTTAACAGTTTGGCATATCCTCGTTCGGAGAGAAGATAGATGTTATTTGCTTTAGAGACCATCATTTGAGTTAAAATATTGTTATCGACCAAATCGATAACAAATCTAGAAGCTTTTACGTCAATTACATCAATACCATCTTTAAATCGATTCCTGTTGTTGTTTATTGCTTCGTTTACATGAATTAATGCTTTCCCATGAATATCTGCAACGTGCTTAGCTAACATCGATCTCTTCCCTTCACCAAATCCACCAGCTATATTGGGCACTTCAATCCCGCATACAACAGTTTTTCCATTGATTTTAATATCGTACATTATAGATACACTCCTCCTTTCAATCCTTCGAAATTTGTCTAAACGTATTGGTAATCTATGAACTAACGTCAACATGTCGCCATTTCGTTTTGAAACCAACCAGTTATCTGGATTTAATCTGTACTTTGAAATCGTGATTTTCTCTTTCCTGGTTGGTCGTTTTCCTTGTTTCAAAACCTCATCTCCTTTTTGTTAAAATTTGTAGGATTTCTTTCACTACCTGTCGAATATTGGTAGATTAAAAGGGAGGTGAATATTAAAATGGATTATAAAATTGAGAATAAGTTAAATAACATTAGCCTTCTTATTTTTGAAGGATTTCACGCTGCTAAGGATTGGCATGAATTAATATTTGCTGAAAATCGAAAGAGCAATGTCAATCTAGCACTTATATTTTTAAATCAGGCTAATGCATTTATCACTTCAGCAAAGGCTATATATGTTCAGTTTTCTACTGAGAGTAAAGTTCAAGAACTTGAAAATTTCTTTATTCAGTTTAGTGTATTTAATAAAGAAATCTTAACTAATGCAAGAACTGATCATGATCATCAATGGACGGATATTGAATTTAAACAATTAAAAAAAGACTTTAAAGTATTAACAGATTTATTGAATATGTGTAATATGTGATAACTTATTTACTTAAAAACAATCATTTTAATAAATTGACACTTGTAGATATTTTTAGTAGCAAAAAAATTCTATATCTATCTTTTCAGGTTGCCATTACCTCGTTTATCTTTTCAAATTCAACCGACTTATAAGGAACTGGTTAAAGCTCTATTTTCAAAGTAGGATCCTCACTTTTTCGTTCTAAAATTTTTCTACAAATCATAACTTAGTAGGTTAAGTAACTTTTTCTGTCAATGTGTAAAAATTTTTGGAGCATTTGCTCCCTTAAAATGATCTAGCCTCTGATACGGTGCGATACAGCTGCATTACAAACGGATTTTGTTTTTCGAAATTTTTACTACGTAACATAGGAATGTTATATGCACTCTCCAAGTCAGACATTAGATTGGCTAAACGAGCATCTTTTACAACTTGTGGTGTATTAGCTTCCAAAATATTTTTGAAACGTTTTGTAAACATCAGCATTTCGCCAGTTGTCATTACGAACCACCTCTTAATCTATTTGGTATAATCTCCCTTAAAGGGAAGGATTAACGTGCTAGATAAAAACCGGATAATACACGACATCGTTATGCTGCATTTAGAAAAGACATATGATTTTAACGATTTCATAAATGATGAATCTCAATTGGCGATTGAGTATGAAATGAAATTTGAAAATGTGAAAAATCAATTGACAACTTTCACTTTGATCGAGGACGATGTTGAATAGTAACATCAAGCAACATTCTTTTCACATCATCCAATGCTATTTTTGCTTGTCTAATTGTGAGGTTGTTTTCTTCAAACAGCCTCATAATTTGTTAAGCTGTTCTTTTTACATCTTTGTAATTTGATTTGTTCCCTTCCATGCACTTTCACCTCCTTGAAAATATGTCCGCAAAATGTTTTTCTAAGAAATCAGCCATTTTTGACGCTTGGAAAGACCAATTCTGCCCTTTGTTTTGGGGATAAAAAACAAATCCACCATTTTCAACATCAAGCATTTTCCTGAAACGCGGTTGAAACAAAATGTTCTCCTTAATCCAGTCCTGCTTTTTACCGACACGACGTTCAAGATCCTTCATGTTCCAGTAAACTCCTAATAATGTTTGTTGTTGTAATTCCTCGATTTCAACTTTGGAAACGAGGACGTGATCTGCTGGAATCGGAATTGTGATTTCAGCTTTGAGATATTGCAATTGTCTCATCTTCTTCTCTCTCAATGAGATGTAAGTTTCCTTCTTTTCTAATTCAGCGATGCGTTTTTCAAGCTCTGCTATTTTCTGTTCTAAATTCATTAATTGCTCCTCCTTTTAATTCCTCGGCTGCTCTTTCAGCCACATGACGAGAAATTCCTCCGCCTCCTTCGCTGGAAACAACCACTTCTTGCCGACTCGGTATTTGGGGAAACGGGAATCATAGAAGAATGTATCTCTGATGAATGTTTCACTCATGTTTGTTTGGCGGCAAAGCTCTTTCATGTCCCAGAAAGTGCAACGGTACTGAACATCATTCAGCCGTTTTCTCAATTCTTCGAGAAAAAGTTGTTCGACTACTTGCTCATTGATGTGGATATTAAGCATTATAATCACCAACCAACTCAACAACTTGTATTTCCGTCATTTTAAGTATATTTAAATCTAAATCAATGCAAACAGCAATTTTTGACAAAGATTCAGTACTAGGCATATAGCGACCATTTTCGATGTCAGAAATGTAGTTTCTGGATAACCCTGTAGCTTCAGATAATAAATATTGAGTCATATTTTTCTCACGACGCTTCGACTTGATGATATTCCCCAACGTTTTCTTGTCTAACATATTGTCACCTCCTGTATTCCCTGAATAAATTGTATTGTATTCACGACATTATGTAAAAGCTTAAAAACGACCAAATTTAAGGAAATTAGAGGATTTTAAAGAAAAATATTTGTATTTCCGTCATCCCACTTAAAATTACTCGTATTTCCGTCATTTTTAACATTGTATTTCCGACTTTTAGCAACTATAATTAAATCAAGAAGTCGGATACACCGACAATTTTTTAGAAGGAGTACGTAAAATGACTGTTGGGGAAAACATTAAATTTCTAAGAAAAAAAGCTGAATTTACACAACAGGAATTAGCAAAACGTGCAAATATATCTAGATCATATTTAGCTGATATTGAACGTGACAGATATAATCCAAGTGTCGATACTATTAAAGCCATAGCAAAAGCTCTAAACGTTCCTGTTAGTTCGATTGTAGAAGAAAGACAAAAGTCTAATCATGATCTGCAAATGCCAAAACTTACAGAAAAAGATGAAAAAGACATTGCGAAGCGTATGGAAAAATTAAAAGAAGACTTAATAAACGAAGAAGGATTAAGCTTTTATGGAGAGCCAATGAGTGAGGAAGCAGTAGAATCATTGCTCGAAGCTATGGAATATGCTGTTCGCCAGGCCCAAAGAATTAACAAAAAATATATTCCTAAAAAATACAGGAAAGAAGATAATTGATAAGATCTGAGGGGATATAGTGAAACGAGTAAAAGATATAGTTTTAGATTTGGTTAGTAAATACAGAACAAATGACCCCTACGAGATAGCATCAAGATTGAATATTCATATTGTTCCTTGGAATCTCCATGAAGAAATATACGGGTTTTATAAATACGAGAGACGGAACCAATTTATCTTTATAAATTTAAATCTGCCCGAGATGATGCAGAGATTCGTTTGTGCACATGAATTAGGACATGCAGTTCTCCACACTAAGGTAAACACACCATTTTTAAGAAAAAATACTTTCTTCACTGTTGATAAAATTGAGATCGAAGCCAACGTGTTTGCGGTAGAATTGTTTCTCCCAGATGATTATCTAAATACATATAAAGAGTCTGATCTGACCATTTACCATGCTGCTGCAGTATGCGGGGTACCAAAAGAGTTTGTTTATTTAAAGAACTATAAAAATTTTTAACTAGAAAACCGAACATACATTCCTATTTAAAGGAGGTGAAAACAGTGATTATATATTTGGATGACTATCGTAGAAAGAAAACAGAAAAAGAATCGTTTATTAAAATCCCTATATTCAAACGAATTATTGTCGAGGAAAACAAATTGATAGGAGAAATGGAGAATGGAAGAAAAGTAATAATTGACGAGGAGTTTATTAAGGAGGAATAGAAAATGGCTAGTTTTCGTAAACGTGGAGATTATTGGGAGTATCGTATTTCCTATAAGGACCCATTTACTCAAAAATACAAAACGAAATCCAAAAGTGGTTTTAGAACCAAAAAGGAAGCACAGGTTGCAGCAGCTGAAGAAGAAAAGCGATTATTAGAAGGATTTGAACAGTCCCCAATCACTTTAAAACATTTTCTTATAGAATGGCTTTTGGAATATAAAAAAGGAACCGTTCGAAAAAACACTTATAACTTGCACGAGAGGAATGTAAATAAGCACATAATACCCTTTTTTAAAGGAATTCACTTGCAAGAACTTAAACCAATTATGTATCAAAAGTTTATAAATTATCTATCTAAACAAGGATACAGCAAACGAACAGTGGAGATTATCCATACAACCATGAACAATGCAATGGAAAAAGCAGTCACACTGAACAAAATAGAAAAAAATCCTTGCGTCGGTGTAACTATTAAAGGAAACCAGAAAGAACAAGAGTTAAAGTTTATCGAATCAAAGGATATCAACCTCTTTCTACAAACCGCTTATCAATACGGTTATATTTATTGGTTATTTTTTAAGGTTTTGATTGAAACAGGGATGCGGAAAGGTGAAGCAGCTGCCCTACAATGGACTGATGTAGATCTTAAAGAAGGAACGATTTCCATTACGAAATCATTAGATTTTCAAGCTAAAAATGGTGAAAGTATTTTTGGAGAAACGAAGACTTACAATTCTAAAAGAACGATTACCATCAGCCAATCGCTTATCAACGATTTGCATTTTCATATAAAATGGCAAAATCAAAATAAGTTAATGATTAATGAACTTTATAAGCACAAATTAAACCTTGTTTTATGTCGAGAGGACGGAAATTATTTGCCTAAGTCCACTCTCTTTAATGCTTTTTCAAGCATTCTTAAGAGAGCTAATTTACCATCATTACCAATACACTCTTTAAGACATACACATGCAGTACTTTTATTGGAAGCTGGGGCTGATATGAAATATATTCAAGAACGTTTAGGACATGGAAGTATACAAATTACTGCCGACGTTTATGCTCACATAAGCAAAAAAATCGAAAGAGACACCCTGACAAAATTTGAAGAACACATGAAAAAAATATTTTAAATTTTTTTGGTCATATTTTGGTCAAAAGATTTCCAAATGTCCAAATCAACCCTTTTGCCCAAATAGAAAAATCCCTCAACACCTTATGTGTCAAGGGATTTGTGGGATTAGTACTGAGTGATATATTGCTCACGCTCCCAAGGATGAACTTGTGTGCGGAACATATCCCATTCGATTTCTTTTGCTTCAACAAAGTGCTCAAATAAATGTTTACCAAGAGAATTTACGATTACTTCGTCTTTCTTTAAGTTTTCTAAAGCTTCAGCAAGTGTGGATGGTAAGTCAACGATTCCATTTTCAACGCGCTCTTCTTTAGTCATAACATAAATGTTACGATCTACTGGCTTAGGAGGAGTTAATTTATTTTTAATTCCGTCTAATCCTGCTGCAAGTAATGTTGCCATAGCTAAATAAGGGTTAGCTGCCGGATCAACACTACGTACTTCAATACGTGTACTCATACCACGAGATGCTGGAATACGAATTAATGGACTTCTGTTACGTGCAGACCAAGCTACATAACATGGAGCTTCGTAACCTGGTACTAAGCGTTTATAAGAGTTTACTGTAGGATTTGTAACAGCCGTAAAACTAGGTGCGTGCTTAATGACACCTGCAATAAATTGTCTAGCTGTATCACTTAATTGAAGATCTCCACTTGGATCAAAGAATGCATTATCACCATCGCGGAATAAGGATAAGTTACAGTGCATTCCAGAACCGTTTACACCGAATAATGGTTTTGGCATGAAAGTCGCATGTAATCCGTGCTTACGTGCAATTGTTTTTACTACAAGCTTAAATGTTTGAATATCGTCACAAGCTCTTAAAGCATCTGCATATTTGAAATCAATTTCATGCTGACCAGGTGCTACCTCATGGTGAGATGCTTCAATTTCAAATCCCATTTCTTCAAGCTCTAATACGATATCACGACGGCAGTTTTCGCCTAAGTCAGTTGGAGCAAGATCAAAATATCCACCGCTGTCGTTTAGTTCTAATGTTGGTTCACCTTTTTCATCTAGCTTGAATAAGAAGAACTCTGGTTCTGCTCCTAAGTTAAATGCAGAAAAGCCTAGCTCTTCCATTTCTTTTAATACACGCTTTAAGTTATTACGTGGATCCCCTTCAAATGGAGTGCCATCAGGATTGTAAATATCACAAATAAAGCGTGCCACTTTTCCTTTTTCTGCTGTCCAAGGGAAAATAACGAATGTGTCTAAATCTGGATATAGGTACATATCAGACTCTTCGATACGTACAAATCCTTCAATAGAGGAACCATCAAACATCATTTTGTTGTTTAAAGCTTTTTCTAACTGAGATGATGGAATCTCAACATTTTTAATGGTTCCTAAAATGTCTGTAAATTGTAAGCGAATAAATTTTACATTTTCTTCTTGGACCATGCGAAAAATATCTTCTTTTGTGTACTTAGCCATTTTGAAAAACTCCTCCCGTTTTCTATAAAGATTTATTTAAAAATGAATTACTAAACAATTAATGGAAAAATCTAGACATATCTCCATGTCTTAATGTTGCACGATTAAATCTTCCTGCTTGCAATAATTCTTCTTTTAAAAGCTTACGTAATTCAGCATCACTAATATCTGTTTTCTCGACTTTTTCACTTTCAGTTTGCTTAGTTTGCTCATTTTTCACAGAGAAAATTTGTTTGATGCCAGCCATGTTGACACCTTTTTCAATTAAGGATTTAATTTCCAGCAATTTATCTACATCATTAAATGAGAATAATCTTCTATTCCCTTCTGTTCTTGCAGGAGAAACTAGACCATGCTCTTCATAATAGCGAATTTGTCTTGCAGATAATTCTGTTAATTTCATAACGATTCCAATTGGGAATAGAGGCATGGAACGTCTAATTTCATCACTCACTTATTAGTCCCTCCTTACTTCCGCTAATCTTAATTAGATTATAATTTATGTAAGTTTTGTTGTCAATATAATGTAAGAAATTCTAACATACTTTTTGTGTAAAAAATAAAGGGGATTCACCCCTTTTTAAATGTTTAGAATATTTTTTTCTATCAATTGATCTAATGCTGTACATATGGCAATTTTTACATGCTCATAGGTTAATCCACCTTGCACGTATGCAACATAAGGAGGTCGAATCGGTCCATCTGCTGAAAGTTCAATACTTGAGCCTTGAACAAATGTACCTGCAGCCATAATGACATCATCCTCATATCCAGGCATGTAGCTTGGGTATGGAGTGACATGTGAATTAACAGGCGAAGCGAATTGGATCGCTTGACAAAAAGCAACCATCATCTCTTTATCATCAAATTGAACGGATTGAATTAAATCTGTTCTTTCTACTTCCCAATGAGGATCTGTTGATAAACCAATCTCTTCAAGTAAAGCAGAAGTGAAAACTGCTCCTTTTAATGCTTGTCCTACAACATGTGGAGCTAAGAAAAATCCTTGGTACATTTCTTGAAGACTATACAAGGAAGCACCTGCTTCACTCCCAATCCCTGGTGATGTCATACGATATGAACAAGCCTCTACAAGTTCTTTTTTACCAACAATATATCCTCCTGTTTTAGCCAATCCTCCACCAGGATTTTTGATAAGTGAACCGGCTATTAAATCAGCACCAACATGGCATGGCTCTAATTCTTCAACAAATTCACCATAACAATTGTCAACAAACACGATGACATCATCTTTAATCGATTTAACAAAATCAATCATTTCCTTAATATCACTAATTGTAAAGGAAGGTCTTGTTGCATATCCTTTTGACCGTTGAATACCAATCATTTTTGTTTTAGAGGTAATAGCCTTTTTTACTGCATCATAATCAACTTTTTCATTCTTTAAATCAATGGTTTGATAATCGATTTGAAATTCTTTTAATGAACCTATACCACTCCCACGAATCCCAACGATTTCTTCAAGAGTATCATATGGTTTTCCGGTAATATAAATTAATTCGTCTTTTGGACGTAATACCCCAAATAAAGCAATAGAGATTGCGTGAGTACCTGAAATAATTTGTGGTCTAACAAGAGCACTCTCACCGCCTAAAACATCTGCATAAATTTCCTCAAGCGTATCACGCCCAATATCATCATAGCCATACCCAGTAGATGGAATGAAATGGCTGTCGCTTACTTTATATTTTTGAAAGCTCTTTAACACACGAAATTGATTCGCTTCTACTTTACGATCAATTTTTTCATGTACATGTCGAATTTTTTCTTCTACTTTCTTTACGATGGGAAAAAGTTTATGTCCATGACGTAAATATTGATACATCTTGATGTTCCTTCCTACTTTGAATATTTTTCAATTGTACTTTGTAAAGAGTGATTGTTAAATATATATCCCTTTATTGAATAAAGGTTTGATTGTTCATGATAATCGATATGCTGAACAATAGTATGACGTTTTAATTGAGATAGTAGTTTTCCGTCTTCTGCTGCAATTTGAACATAGTATGCTCTCATATTTTCTTGAATTTTTTCTTGAATGGTTTGTCGGAGTAATTTAATATCTTTACCATTAAAAGCACTAATTTCAATAAAATCTGCTTCAGGTGATGGAACAAAGTCCTCTAACTGTTGGTCCTTTTTATTATATACAGTTAAAATCGGAATTTCTTCAATCTCTAATTCTTTTAACAATCGGTATACTGTTTTTTCATGTGATATATAATCCGGATTCGAGCTGTCAACTACATGCAAAATAAAATCGGCCTCTTTAACCTCTTCAAGTGTAGAACGAAACGCAGCAATTAATGTTGTCGGCAAATCTTCAATAAAACCTACTGTATCTGTCAATAACACTTCTAATCCAGATGGTAAATTCATTTTTCTCGTTAATGAATCCAACGTTGCAAATAATAAGTTTTCTTCAAATGTAGAAGCATCTGTTAATCGATTAAAAAGTGTTGATTTTCCGGCATTTGTATATCCTACAAGGGATATTTGAAAAGCTTGATTTTGCTTTCTGCGACCTCTGTATCGCTCCCTGTGAGAAACAATTCCTTTCAATTGTTTTTTAATATCACTAATTCTTTTATAAATATGCCTGCGATCGGTTTCTAGTTGTGTCTCACCAGGACCTCTTGTACCAATTCCTCCTCCTTGTCGAGAGAGGTTAACACCTTGACCAGCTAAACGAGGTAATAAATATTCTAGCTGTGCAAGTTCAACCTGTAGCTTTCCTTCACGAGATTTTGCTCTTTTGGCAAAAATATCTAATATAAGCTGTGTACGATCAATTACCTTTACCTCTAAACTATTGACTAAATTTCTGAGCTGACTCGGTGAAAGTTCATCATTAAAAATAACAGTATCGACATCCTTTTCAGCAACAATGGTCTTTAATTCTTCTACTTTTCCTTTACCGATGTAGGTTGACGGCTCTACTTTCTCTCTTTTTTGTGTAAGGATAGTAACAACTTCGCCACCAGCTGTATGAGCCAATGACTTTAATTCTTCCATCGAGAAAAAAAACCGTTCATCGTTCGAATCTTTTAATTGACATCCAACTAATATTACTTGTTCAATATTTCGTTTAAATTCGTTCAAATTGACCCTTCCTTTATCAAGCTTAATGTAAGCAAACTATATCATATCAAAGATTTTTCTTTTCTACTAGGCTAGATATTTAATCAAAAATAAAATGATTGCATTTTTATCTAATGATGATAAAATCATATCGGTTATGTAGTATTTTATACATAAAGGGGAACAAATAATGCCGTGGGATGTTTTGAATATCATTGGAACCATTGCTTTTGCTATCAGTGGTGCCATCGTAGCAATGGAAGAGGAATACGATATATTTGGCGTCTATATATTAGGGATTGTGACCGCTTTTGGCGGTGGTGCTATCCGAAATTTATTATTAGGGGTACCTGTATCAGCTTTATGGGAGCAAGGACTTCTTTTTCAAATTGCATTAGCTAGTATGACCATCGTCTTTCTATTTCCAAACAATTTGCTCAGGCACTGGAGAAAATGGGGGAACTTTACTGATGCCATCGGTTTAGCCGCATTTGCTATGCAAGGTGCCTTATATGCTGTTGAAATGAATCATCCTATTAGTGCAGCTGTTGTTGCAGCAGTACTAACCGGAACAGGTGGAGGTATCATTCGTGATTTATTAGCACAACGCAAGCCTCTTGTTCTTCGTGAAGAAATTTATGCCGTTTGGGCTGTGATTGCTGGACTTGCCATTGGGTTTGAAATTGCCTCAAGTCCTGAAGAGCTTTATGCGTTATTTATTATCATTGTCATTTTACGTGTTTTAAGCTATACATTTAAATGGAAATTACCTAATAAATCATTTCGTTCACATGAAATGATGTAATGTAGCCTTTTTAAAGGCTGCTTATTTTTTGTGCTCTTTTTTGAAATAGCGTCCACCGAAATGAATATCAACAGAATCTAATTAACTATGATAGGGGCTGTACTTTTTGGACAGCCCCTACATTGTTGACAAATCGTTTCATATAGACTTTGTATACACACAAAATGGTTTGGATTAGTTTTATGAACAACTTTTTATATTCATGTTAGATTATAAATCATTAAACAATAAATCATGGCTTTTGATTGTCATTAAATCTTCCGTTGAATATTGATCATAGATTAAAAGTCGCATTGCTTGTGCACGAATGGACTTTTCAATAACATTTCGGACATAACGACCATTTGAAAACTTTGAAGCAATCGTTTGACTTTTCACCCTTAACAGATGTTCTCTTAATCTTCTTTCCGCATCAATACTAAGCTCATATTCTTTTTCTCGAACTATCTTCTTTGCAATTTCCATTAGTTCATCTACTGAATAGTCTGGAAAACTCATCACGATTGGAAAGCGGGATTGAAGTCCAGGATTTAACGATAAAAAGTGATCCATTTCCCGAGGGTAGCCCGCTAAAATAAGTACAAAGTCGTGTTGTTTATCTTCCATATGCTTTACTAACGTATCGATTGCTTCTTTCCCAAAATCCTTTTCACCGCCACGCGCTAATGAGTAAGCCTCATCAATAAATAAAATTCCACCAAGTGCTTTTTTAATTAAATCTCTCGTTTTTTGTGCTGTATGACCAATATACTCCCCTACTAAGTCAGCCCTTTCTGCTTCAATTAAATGACCTTTTGACAAAACGTTCATTTGATAAAATAATTTCCCAATAAGACGAGCAATCGTTGTTTTACCAGTACCAGGATTTCCTTTAAACATCATATGAAGCGCTTGCTTTCCAGCCTTCAAACCTTTTTCTTCTCTCTTTTTGTTTACGTAAATCCAAGCATATATCTCTTTAATTGTTTTTTTCATTTCTTCCATACCAACAAGAGAGCTCATTTCTCTTTCAATGTCATTTAAGATTTCGTGCTTATTCGATTGTTTTGGAATCGCAATTTCATATGTGGAGCTTTTTCTCGGTTTAGCTCTATCATCTGATTTTTGTTGATTATTTAAAACAATATTAATTTGTCCGTTATTTTTATATGTCACTGCTTGATCCATCGAGCTCACCTCACTTTACTAGGTTTCGACAAAAAACCTATATCATTTTTAGGATAAATTGAAAATCTTGTAGTATTTAGTTAGAAAATGATGAATCTTGCGCTTTCCCAAGAAATATTCATTATTTATATGTATGCAAAAATGAAGTGAGGACAACCCTTAAAATATGGCTATGTTATTTTTCTTAATAAATTGTTGAGTTTTACTAATATAGAACAAAAGCGCAGGGAGTTCGATAAAGCGGCGTACAAACTAATCCTTTCAGTAGGAGATAAAGGAAACTCGGGCTAGTAAGTGAGTCAATGAACTGATGAAATGGGAAGTTTGCTAGTCGCTAACGCTCGGAGCTAGACGTAAACCAACTATGAACAAAATTATCCACAAGTTGTAAATTTATAATTTCCTATACTAATGATAAAAACCGAAAGGTCAGATAACCTTTCGGCTTTAATTTTCATAATTAGGATTCAAAATCAATTTGAACATTTTTTTGAGGGGCAAAAGTTGAAATCGCATGCTTATAAATTAATTGCTGCTTTCCTTCTGATTCTAGTAGAACAGTAAAGTTATCAAATGCTTTTACTTGTCCTCGTAATTGGAACCCATTTAATAGGAAAACTGTTACAAAAGCTCCGTCTTTTCTTAATTGATTTAAAAATTGATCTTGAATATTAATGGATTGCTTCATCTTTTCGTCCTCCTCTTTTCTCTATATGTATTTAATTCTCTTTTAAACAAAATTTTCCTTCTATATAATGAAAAATTTCTTCAAGCCTCGTTTCAAACGGAACCGGTGGAGTCATGTCAAACCATTCTACATCCATTTTATTTCTAAACCATGTTAATTGTCTTTTTGCATATCGTCGTGAGTTTTGCTTTAATTTTTGAATAGCTTCTTCTATTGATATGTTTCCATCAAAATGCTCATATAACTCTTTATATCCAATGGCTTGAATGGATTGACAATCACGTATTCCCTCTTGATATAACCTTTTTACTTCAGGAATTAATCCTTCTTCAATCATAAGGTCCACTCGTTGATTAATACGATCATACAATATGTCGCGTCTCACCGTTAAACCAATCAGCAATGCATCATATAGCATTTCTTCTTCAGCATTTTCGTGCATTTCACTCATTTTCATACCTGTATCGTAAAAAATTTCTAAAGCACGTATCACCCTACGGACATTATTAGGGTGAATTTTTTTAGCTGAGATTGGATCAATTTTCATTAGTTCTTCATGTAAAGCAATGGGTCCAATTTCATTTGCTTTTTTTTCTAATTTTAAACGTAATTCTTGATTACGTTCTGTTTCAGAAAATTGATAATCATAAAGAACTGATTGGATGTAAAGCCCAGTGCCACCAACAATCATCGGCATTTTACCACGTTTTATAATGTCAGATATAAGAGGACGAACAAGTTCTTGAAATTCAGCTACCGAAAATGATTCTGTTGGCTCTTTAATATCAATTAAGTGATGGGGAATCCCTTTCATTTCTTCTTCTTTTATTTTTGCTGTACCGATATCCATACCTTTGTAAATTTGCATGGAATCCCCGCTAATGATTTCTCCATTTACCCTTTTGGCTAACTCTATACTTAATTTCGTTTTTCCGACAGCTGTCGGTCCAATTATGACGATTACTTTTTCTTTCTTGGACATCACACCACTCTTTCAAAACCTTTCCTTCTCCGTTTCATCCTATCATGTTTTTATCAAAAACACCAATATATTCTTTCCAAAAGAATATTTTTTATACGTTTCCTACATGATGCGTTTAAACATCTTTTCCATTTCATAGGTTGAAAAGTGAATAATAATTGGTCTTCCATGAGGACAAGTAAATGGATCGCTCGATTTTCTTAATGATTCAAGTAAAGCAAAAATTTCATCGCTTCGCAAATGTTGATTTGCTTTAATGGAACCTTTACAGCTCATCATAATCGCAGCATCTTCCCTTAGCTTTTTAATATCAATTTTTTTCTCATCTAGCACTTGCTGAATAATATCTTCTATAATTTCCTTTTCCTCTCCTTTTGGAAACCATGTTGGATGCGAGCGAACGATATAACTATTTTTCCCAAAGTCTTCGAGAAACACACCTACTCTAGCTAATTCACCTTTATATGATTCAATAATGATGGCTTCATCTGTTGAATAAGTAAAGGTTAATGGGACTAACAGTTCTTGAACTTCTTCAGACACCTGACCCACTTTTTCACGGTAATATTCATATTTAATTCGTTCCTGTGCCGCATGCTGGTCAATAATATAAAGACCCTTTTCATTTTGAGCCAAAATATAAGTACCATGCATTTGCCCAATTGGGTACATCGGAGGAACACGATTTTCCTTTTTTTGTTCTAGTTCTGTATCAATTTCTTTTTCCATTTCCTCTACGGTTTCATCGTTATCTATAGCTTCAGCTTGTTCGTTAACGTCTAGTGGTTCTTCCTCTGTTGTTTCATTCATACGTTCATCTAGGCTAATAGATGATGGTAGTTCTTTAATCGTTACATGTTCATCTGCGTTTAAATATTTTTCATTCGTAAAGTTCAATGTTATATCTGATTTAGGCTCTGATTTTACATGATGATGTTCGAACTGAAAGGATTGCTGCTCCTCTTTTTTCTCTCGTTTTCCAATTTGAGATTTTACTTCTGGAATAAGCTGTTTTTTATTAAATACATCCTTAATACCGTTTGATATTAATTCAAACAGCTCATCTTCTTTACTTATCCTTACTTCAAGTTTGGCAGGATGAACATTAACATCGACTAAAATTGGATCCATTTGAATATTTAAATAGACAATCGGATAACGACCAATTGGAAGAAGTGTATGATATCCATCTAAAATCGCCTTTGTAATAGGGAAATTTTTAATGTAACGTCCGTTAATAATTGTTGAGATATAGTTCCGTGAAGCCCTTGTTACTTCGGGATAAGCAACATACCCATAGATTACAAAATCAAGGGATGTTAGTTCAATTTGAACCATTTTTTTAGCAACTGCCATTCCATAAATGGCAGCAATGACCTGTCTTACATCCCCTTTTCCATTTGTATATAAAAGCCTCTTACCATTATGACTTAATTTGAAGGAAACAGTAGGATGTGCTAACGCTAGGCGATTCACAACATCCGAAATGTTTCCAAGCTCCGTATGAACGGTTTTCATATACTTCAGGCGAGCAGGAGTATTAAAAAATAAATTGGTTACTGTAATATCTGTCCCTTTTCGACTCGAAAATGATTCATGCGTTTGAACCTCTCCACCAACTAAGATCATTCTAGTCCCTGGACCATTTCCAGTACTGGTCTTCATTTCTAAATGAGATACTGAAGCAATACTAGGTAATGCTTCTCCACGAAATCCTAGTGTTTTAATGCGAAAAAGGTCATTTTCATCTTTTATTTTACTTGTTGCATGACGGTGAAAAGCATTTAAACAATCGTCATTTTCAATTCCATCGCCATTATCGACAACACGGATTTTACTTAACCCTGCTTCCTCAACTTCAATTTCAATAACCGTTGCATTAGCATCGATGGCATTTTCGACAAGCTCTTTAACAACAGATGCAGGCCTTTCAACAACTTCACCTGCTGCAATCTTATTAGAGAGCTGATCATCTAAACGGATGATCTTTCCCATATTTTCACCTCTAGTGTTTTAGCTTTTTTTGAATTTTGTATAATTCATTCATCGCATCTAATGGGGTCATGTCGAGTAAATCGATTGATTTAATGTGTTCAATCATCTCTTTTTCTTTATTCGATAGATTCGATTTCTTTTTTGGGTTTTCAATTTCTGTTTCTTCGAATAAAGACAATTGCGCTACATTTCCAGCTGCTGCTTGCTTTTGAGTTAAATGGGAGTTTCCTTCTTCAAATTGACGCAAAATTTCTTTTGCCCGCTCAATCACTTTTTTTGGTAAGTGAGCAAGCTCCGCTACATGAATCCCGTAGCTTTTATCTGCTGATCCTTCCTTCACCTTATGGAGAAATACTACTTTTCCATCCTCCTCTATTGCACTAACATGAACATTTTGTAAATGCTCTAGCTTCTCGTCTAACACAGTTAGTTCATGATAATGTGTAGAAAATAGTGTTTTTGCTCCAATATGATCATGCACATATTCAATCATCGCTTGAGCTAAAGACATTCCATCATAAGTTGAGGTACCACGCCCTATTTCATCAAATAAAATAAGACTTTTAGAAGTAGCATTGACAATCGCATTTTTCGCTTCAAGCATTTCAACCATAAAGGTACTCTGACCAGAAACTAAATCATCACTGGCTCCAATTCTCGTAAAAATTTGATCAAATAGCGGTAGCACTGCTTCACGGGCAGGTACAAAGCAACCAATTTGCGCTAAAATGGCAGTTAAGGCAATTTGTCTCATATACGTACTTTTACCGGACATATTAGGTCCAGTAATTAATAATATATTTCGACCGTCCCTCATGTAGCAATCATTTGGAACATACTCCTGTGAATCCATCACTTTTTCAACAACCGGATGACGACCATCTTTAATAAATAATTCGTTTTCTGAAAAGCTTGGCCTTGTATAATGTCGTTCTTCACTAATGACGGCAAAGCATTGCAGAACATCCAATTCACTTATTTTTTTCGCTAAAAGCTGTAAGCGCTCAATATATTGTTTTACTTGATTTCTTATATTAACAAATAAATCGTATTCAAGCTCTACACTTTTTTCCTCCGCTTCCAAAATTAATGCCTCTTTTTCTTTTAATTCAGGTGTTATAAATCGTTCTGCATTGGCTAATGTTTGTTTTCTTTCGTAGCGACCTTCAGGTAATAAGTGGAGGTTCGCTTTCGTAACTTCAATATAATAACCAAAAACTTTATTAAATCCAATCTTCAATGATTTAATACCTGTCATTTGGCGTTCACGTAGTTCAAGCTCTGCAATCCACTGTTTTCCATTTCTAGTCGCATCACGATATTGATCAAGCGTTTCATGAAAGCCATCTTTAATAATGTTTCCTTCTTTGACGGAAAGAGGAGGATTTTCAATTAAAGATCCTTCAAGTAATTGGGTTAGTTCATTACATGGGTCAATTTGTTCAGCAATCTCTTTGGCATATTCATTGTCTAGTGTTTCAATGATTTTTTTAATTTCTGGAACCTTTTTGAGCGACTTTTTTAATTGAATTAAATCCCTTGCATTAGCATTTCCAAAAGCGACACGTCCTGCTAATCGTTCTAAGTCATACACCTCTTTTAATAACCCTCTTAGCTCTTCTCTCTCAAAAAATTGTTCCATTAATGTTTCGACCATACTATGACGAATTTCAATCTGCTTTTTATCTAGTAATGGTCGATCAATCCACTGTTTTAATAGTCGGCCCCCCATTGCCGTTTTCGTTTCATCTAATAACCAAAGAAGCGATCCTTTTTTACCTTTTGTCCGAATCGTTTCCGTTAATTCCAAGTTTCGTTTTGAATAATAATCTATCTTTAAATAATCATGAAGCTGATAAAATTGAACCTTTTGTAAATGATCCAAGCTACGTTTTTGCGTACGTTCAAGATATAGATATAATCGATTGAAGGTTTCTTTTAAGCGCTTGTCATGTAAATGGCTAATAAGATTTTGTATTCGTTCGTGATTTTCATAGTTTGGTTCATACGAGAAGGTAACCGTACAACGTTCTAATATTTTCTTTTTCCATTCATCACTGAAAGAAGAGTCAACGACTACTTCTCGAACGTGATTTGTATATAATTCACTCACGACATCCTCAACATTTGATAGTAGCGTTACACTGGATTCACCTGTCGTTAAATCAGTTAAGGCTAGTCCAAATAACGCTTCATACACATTAATCGCTGCAATAAAGTTATTTTCCTTTTCGGAAATCCCCTTACCGTTCATTAATGTACCAGGTGTAATGAGCTGAACGACTTCCCTTTTAACTACACCCTTTGCTTGCTTTGGGTCTTCCACTTGTTCACAAATCGCAACCTTATATCCTTTTTCAATTAATTGTTCAATATAACTAAGAGAAGAGTGATAAGGGACTCCACACATTGGTATCCGTTCTTTATTTCCCCCATCACGACTAGTTAGAGTTATTTCTAATTCTTGAGATGCTTTGACCGCATCTTCAAAAAACATTTCATAAAAGTCACCTAAACGGAAAAATAAAAAGGCATCCTGATAGTCTGCCTTGATTTTTAAATATTGTTGTATCATAGGCGTATATACTGCCATGTTAATCCCCCAATTTTTTATGTTCCATTATTTCGTTAGTAGTGGTTTTAAAAAGCAATTTTTATTATATCATAAACGATGTTTGTCTTGATGTTGAACACTTAGTTTTTCTTATCAAAAAACAAAAACTAGGAAGATATTCTCCCTAGTTTTTTATTATTCTTCTGGTTCATCTATAATCATTTCTGGATTTAAATCTTCAATCTCTTCTTCAAGTTCTTCTTCCCAATCTTCCCAATCCTCATCATCCATCACTAAACCTTCTGGATTTACTGATACTGCAACTTTTGTCTCACCTATGACTTCGGCTAAAAATTCTCTTTCTACTTGAACAACAATGTTTTCTCCATTTGGTGAAATCGTCACTTCTAAGCAATTTGGCTGCTGTAAAACTCTTGCAACCACTTCATGATCATCATCTAAGTAGTTATCATCCTTATATTTTAGCTTCATAAGATCATTGTATTTAACAGTTTCAGTTACTACTTCTGTTTTTGTATTTTCATTAAAGGAATACCATACATTAATATCATAACTCCCAACTACTTCAACAGCTTTTCCTTTTTTACGAGCATCGTATTTATGATTAATAATCCAACCGCCTAAAATACTTGCAGGTTTTTTTGCTGGGGTAACCGTATGCTGTGCTTGTGTATACTTTCTCCCTTTGGCCACTACTGCTTTCGTAATAATTTCTCTGTATTCTGACATTGTAAGCAAACCCTCCTCAAAAACAATCTTCTTAACAAGGAATTTTTCTTTTTGGTACATAGTCTTTTAGATAAAATCATAAGTCCTTCTAGTTCATTCTATGCGGACTTTTTCAAATATGTACCTAAACTTTAGAAAATTCTTTTTTTCCTAAAAGATGATTTAAGGAGTGTTAAATAAAAAGAAAAGAGTACTGCTTTATGCAGTACTCTTTTAATGACAAGAACCTTTTGGGCTATTTTTAATTTTAGATCCTGTCTCTCCTGTTAATAAGTCTCCACCTGTCGTACGAATAATTTCATTTGTCACATAATTTGAAATCGTATTTGCAACAAGCTGTAATAAATCGTTAACTTCTACTTGTGATTCTTTAAATTGTTGAACAACCGGTATTTCGTCTAGTTCTTCCATTAATCGATCGATTTTTTCTTCAACCATTTTTAATGCTTCATGTTTACCATAATGCTGAAAATTAACAGCCTGCTTTTGTAAACTTTTAATGCTTGCAATCATTTCACGAACTTTTTGATTTTCATTAATTTGTGCTTCAGCACGTTTAAAGAAATCGACTTGTTCTGTTTCGGAAATCATTTGTGCAAGCTCTTTTGCTTTTTCTAAAATATCATCTTTTGTATAAGCCATTAACCGTTCACCTCTACCGCTTCTTCTACCATTTCCCCATCTAACGTCCATGTTTTTGCTTTTGTAATTTTGACTTTCACAAGTTTTCCAATCGCAGATTTCGGAGCTTTAAAGTTAACTAATTTATTTTTGCGAGTATAACCAGCTAAAATATCTGGATTATTTTTAGATTCACCTTCAACAAGAACTTCAACCACTTTTCCTTCATATTCCTTCATTTTCTTAGCTGAAATCTCATTAACTAAGTTATTTAAACGTTGAAGACGTTCTTTCTTCACTTCCATTGGTACGTTATCTTTCATTTTCGCTGCTGGTGTTCCTTCACGTGGAGAATAAATAAACGTATAAGCAGAATCAAATTCTACTTCACGGTAAAGGGATAATGTTTCTTCAAATTGTTCCTCTGTCTCATTAGGGAACCCAACAATAATATCTGTTGTCAATGATACATCTGGAATTGCTTTTTTAATTTTGCGAACAAGTTCAAGGAATTGTTCACGTGTATATTTACGTGCCATAATTTTCAAAATATCACTAGATCCTGATTGAACTGGTAAATGAATGTGCTCAACTAGATTACCACGTTTTGCTAATACTTCAATGAGATGATCATCAAAATCACGTGGGTGACTTGTTGTAAAGCGAATACGAGGAATATCAATTTTACGTAATTCGTCCATTAAGTCACCAAGACCATATTCCATATCTTCAAAATCTTTCCCGTAAGCATTAACGTTCTGACCGAGAAGGGTAATTTCTTGATAGCCTTGCGCTGCTAAGTGACGCACTTCTTGAATAATGTCTTCAGGTCGACGGCTACGCTCTTTACCACGTGTATATGGGACAATACAATACGTACAGAATTTATCACATCCGTACATAATGTTAACCCATGCTTTAATGTTTCCTTTACGAACCTTTGGAAGATTTTCAATAACGTCTCCTTCTTTAGACCATACTTCCACTACCATTTCTTTTGACATATAGGCTTCGTTTAGTATATATGGAAGACGGTGAATGTTGTGTGTTCCAAAAATCATGTCTACATATTGGTATTGTTTTAAAATTTTGTTAACAACAGATTCTTCTTGGGACATACATCCACAAACACCAAGAAGAAGATCTGGGTTTTCCATTTTCAGTGGTTTCAAGTGTCCGATTTCACCAAACACTTTATTTTCAGCATTTTCACGAATTGCACAAGTATTTAATAGGATGACATTTGCCTCTTTTGGATCATCCGTAGGCTCATATCCTAATTCCATGAAAATACCTGCCATTACTTCTGTGTCATGTTCGTTCATTTGACATCCATAGGTACGGATGTAAAATTTACGACCATTCCCCATTCCTTTAAATTGTTCTGGAATTTCGAAGTCTTTATGATATTTTACATCTTCTTTTCCGCGTTTTTTTGCATCTTTTAAGGAAGGAGGCATATAAATGCGTTCAAAATATTTACTGTAATCCTTTTCGGATTTTTTGTCCGAAGGATTTACAAGTGTACTTGCGATACGTTGTTGTTCGTTCATGTCTGCATTCTCCTTTCAAATTAAGATAAGAGTACACAATTTTATAGTATATAAGGAAAATGATTAGAACACAAGCTTTATTCCTTTTTTCACTATATTTTACATCCGTTTGACACAAATTTAAAATAGAATCTTTTATTATAGGCTTTTTTCACAGGATTCGCCGTCTTTCACTCCCCTTATTCTTTCATAAAGCTTTTCAAAAAGAAAAAAGCTGCCTCTCATTACTTTGTGTAATGAAAGACAGCCTTCCTATTACATAAACTCAGAAATTAATTCATTAAATTTTTCTTTACTAATTTTTAAGTCTGCATTTGCTAATGGTACTTCGCTATATCCTTCAACGAGGTCTTGATAAGATTTTTGTTCAGTATTTTGATAAATTAATCCTGTTACAAGACCGTTATGCTCCATAACTGTTTGCATTGCCTGCATACGGTTAGATGGATCGTAACCTTCAATATCACTCAGCTTAGTTAAGTTTTCTTTAAACCAATCATACGTATTTATTTTATTATAGGTTACACAAGGGCTAAACACATTAATAAAGGAGAATCCTTTATGTTTCATTCCTTGCTCAATGAGTGATGTTAAATCTTTTAAGTCGGTTGAAAAACTTTGGGCAACAAATGTTGCACCAGCTGTTAAAGCCATTTCAATAATGGACAACGGAGCCTCGATAGACCCTTTTGGTGTACTTTTTGTTTTAAAGCCCACCTCACTTCGAGGAGATGTTTGCCCTTTTGTTAATCCATAAATTTGATTATCCATGACAATATACGTAATATCTATATTACGTCTAATGGAATGAATCGTATGACCTGTTCCAATGGCAAAGCCATCACCATCACCACCAGCTGCGATAACCGTTAAATCCTTATTTGCCATTTTAACTCCTTGGGCAATTGGTAGTGCACGACCATGGATTCCATGGAAACCATAAGAATTGATATATCCAGAAATACGACCGGAACATCCTATTCCAGAAATAACAGCAAGTTCGTGTGGTTCTAAACCAACATTCGCTGCAGCACGTTGGATAGCAGCTTGTACAGAAAAGTCACCGCAACCAGGACACCAATTTGGTTTTACATTGTTACGAAAATCTTTAAATGTCGCCATTTAGAACAACTCCTTGCATTTAGTATAAATTTCATGCGGTAAAAATGGATTTCCGTCGTATTTCAAGACAGAGTGAATTTTCTCTGCATGTCCAATATTCATTTTCATAATGTTCGCTAATTGCCCTGTTGCATTGTGCTCAACAACAACAACCTTTTTCGCTTTTTCTACAAGTGGTAACAATTCTTTGGATGGGAACGGATGAACGAGACGAATATGTGCATGATTCGTTTTAATTCCATCTTTCTCAAGTCTTTCCATCGCTTCTTCAATGGCACCTCTTGTAGAAATAAATCCTACAATTAATAAATCAGACTCATCATGTTGAACATTTTTGCAAACAGCATTATGAACCTTAATATTTTCTAATTTTCTTAGACGTTTATCCATTTGAGCCTTACGATTTGCACTTAGTTCAGAAGGCTTTCCAGTTTCATCGTGCTCAACACCAGTCACATGGTGAATACCATTTTTCATTCCTGGTAATACACGAGGGGATATTCCATCTTCTGTTAATTCATAACGTTTAAAGTACGCTTTATTTTCTAATTCTTGTAATTCTTCTGTTACGAGCTTACCGCGACGAATTTCAATTCGATCATATTCTAATGGTTCCACTGATTGTTTTCCAAGGGATAACTGTAAATCGGTTAATAAAATAACTGGGCATTGATACTCCTCAGATAGGTTAAATGCTTCAATTGCGTCATAAAATGCTTCTTCCACTGTACTTGGTGCTAATACAATTTTTGGAATTTCTCCATGTGTTCCGTAAATCATTGCCATTAAATCAGATTGCTCTTGTTTTGTCGGTAATCCAGTACTTGGTCCACCACGTTGTGTATCAACAATCACAAGGGGCGTCTCTGTTATACCTGATAAACCGATCGATTCCATCATGAGTGATAGTCCTGGGCCAGCAGAAGCCGTCAAAGCTCGAGCACCAGCATAGTTTGCACCAATTGCCATTGTACATGCGGCAATTTCATCTTCTGTTTGAATAACTGTCCCACCTAAATCTGGTAACTTTTTAATTAAATATTCCATAATCTCAGAGGCTGGCGTAATTGGATAAGCAGCCATAAAACGAGAACCTGCACTAATAGCACCTAGTGCAATCGCATCATTACCGATCATAAACATTCTCTTTTTACCGTCTGCTTTTTCTAAAAATAGATCCGTACGATTATATCCGAGGTCCTCTTTCATATATTGAGCACCTTTATTTATAGCCTCCATATTTTTGGCTACCACTTGCTCACCTTTTCTGCCGTAAGTTTCTTGAACAACTTCTTGATAATGATTAGGGTCGATATTAAGGACTGCACTTGTCGCACCAATGGCAACCATATTTTTCATTAAGGAAGTTCCAAGTTCAGTTGCGATTTCCGTAAATGGGACTGAATATAATGTAACATTCGTACCTTCTGGAATAGTCGGTTTGAATTTAGCATCAGCAATAACAATTCCGCCATCACGAAGCTCATGAAAATTAACATCAATTGTTTCTTGGTCAAATGCAACTAAAATATCTAAATCATCTGAAATAGCCCGTACCTTTGTTGTACTAACGCGGATTTTATTATTTGTATGTCCCCCTTTAATCCGAGAAGAAAAGTGACGATACCCATATAAGTAATATCCTAGACGATTTAAAGCAATTGAAAATACTTCTCCAGTACTTTCAATCCCTTCACCTTGTTGTCCCCCAACTTTCCATGAGAGTTGACTAATCATATATGTACACCCCTTTGGCACAAAACATTAAATAATTAATAATTTCAATTTTAGCATGTTTTTTATAAGTTAGCACTTCATTCCCCTAAATAAATCACTAAACGTTTTCATTGTAGAATGAACGGTAACAAAATACAAGAAAAATACATACATAGCATTAAAAAATATTGATAATTTTTACTTTTGGGAATTTTCATCTTTTATTTCTCTTATTATAATAAATCCGATAGTTTTTGTCACCATTAAAAAAGTAAAATGCCTTGTTCCCAATTTTGGAAACAAGGCTTTCATAAAATTCTTATCTCGGTTCTACTATTAATTTAATCGCTGTGCGTTCTTCACCATCAATTTGAATGTCGGTAAACGCAGGAATACAAATTAAGTCAACACCACTTGGAGCCACAAATCCTCTAGCAATTGCTACCGCTTTTACTGCCTGATTAAGAGCACCAGCTCCAATTGCTTGAATTTCGGCTGCACCGCGTTCTCTTAACACACCTGCAAGTGCTCCTGCAACAGAATTAGGATTTGATTTTGCTGAAACCTTTAATATTTCCATTTCTAGTTCCCCCTTACTTTTACAATAAATGGTGAGTGTTCATTAGAACAATTCCTATTAGAGATCTTATATTGAGGCTAATTTCTTAAGAACAATTTAAGAAAGCCTCATTTTAATTTGATAGATTTCTTATTGTTACTATATTCACTAGAGAGGTTCTATATTCCTGCTTGTTTTATATTTTTTTCTAAAAATTCCAACATAAAAATTGTTAACGCTTTCACATTAAAGTTTAGCAACCGACTAATCGTCGATTGCTCCCTACCTTTTAGTCAAAAAAAACATGATCATCATTAATGATGATTCGTTTAATGGATATCGCTTTTCCACTTTCATTATCGATATCGACTAAAACGGCATTAAGTTGTGCGCGCCCTTCAGCAATTTCAAAGCGAACTGGTAAGCTTGTTAAAAACTTTTTCATAACAGCTTCACGGTCTACCCCTAAAATACCATCGTAAGGACCAGTCATCCCTACATCAGTAATATATGCTGTACCCTTTTTAAGAATACGTTCATCTGCAGTTTGAACATGTGTATGTGTTCCGACAACCGCTGAAACTTTTCCATCCAAATACCAACCCATTGCCTGCTTTTCACTTGTTGCTTCCGCATGAAAATCAATAAAAATTAGTGGTGTTCTTTTCTTCGCTTCAGAAACGAGTTCTAGAGCCTTTCGAAATGGGCAATCAATAGCAGGCAAAAATGTTCTTCCTTGTAGATTGATAACAGCTAACTCTTTTCCTTCAACATCTACATAAGTAATTCCCTTTCCAGGAGTTCCTTCAGGAAAATTAGCAGGACGAATCAAATACTTTGCATCATCAATAAATTCAAAGATTTCTCTTTTATCCCACGTATGATTCCCCATCGTAATGACTTTCGCACCATATTCAAGTAATTGATGATAAATTTTTTCTGTGATTCCCTTTCCATGTGCTGAATTCTCTCCATTAACAATAGTTACGTGAGGTTTAAATTTGTCTTTCAACTTCGGAACATATCTCTTAACCATCTCCCGACCAGGAGACCCTACTACATCACCTACAAATAATACCCTCATGTATGAAGCCCTTTCTAATCAAGATTCTTCAAAACGCATAATTTTAATATACCCTTATATAGTTTGGCATAAATAAACCAAAAAATAAAGTAGTGTACATAACACCACTTAATTAAAGTTTGATCAATTGCTTACCCTGAAGGAGTGAAGTATGAATTTTAAAAGAAAAAGGTCATTTCCGCTAAAAAGTTAAATAAAAATAAAGTGGTGCACTTGGCACCACTTTATTTTGCATATTCAACAGCACGCGTTTCGCGTATTACTGTAACTTTAATATGGCCAGGATAATCTAGCTCCTCTTCAATTCGCTTACGAATATCACGAGCTAAACGATGAGCTTCTAAATCATCAATTGCATCTGGTTTTACCATAATTCGAACTTCTCGTCCAGCTTGAATTGCGTAAGATTTTTCAACACCTTCAAACGACTCAGAAATTTCCTCAAGCTTTTCAAGGCGTCGAATATAGTTTTCAAGAGTTTCACTTCGTGCACCAGGACGAGCAGCCGATATAGCATCTGCAGCTGCGACTAAAACAGCAATGATCGAAGTTGGCTCTTCATCTCCGTGGTGAGAAGCAATACTATTGATTACAACGGGATGCTCTTTATATTTCGTTGCTAGCTCCACACCGATTTCAACGTGGCTTCCTTCTACTTCATGGTCAATGGCTTTACCAATGTCATGTAATAAACCAGCACGTCTTGCCAACATTTCGTCTTCACCTAGCTCAGCTGCCATTAAACCAGTTAAATAAGCAACCTCCATTGAATGTTTTAACACATTCTGGCCATAGCTCGTTCTAAACTTCAGACGTCCTAAAATTTTAATTAAATCTGGATGAAGTCCGTGAACTCCGACTTCAAATGTTGTTTGTTCACCAACTTCACGGATGTATTCGTCCACTTCCCTGCGTGATTTTTCAACCATCTCTTCAATTCGGGCTGGATGAATACGACCATCTTGTACAAGCTTGTCTAGTGCAATTCTAGCTGTCTCACGACGTATTGGGTCAAATCCAGAAAGAATAACGGCTTCAGGAGTATCGTCAATAATTAAATCAATTCCTGTCAACGTCTCAAGTGTTCGGATATTACGCCCCTCACGTCCGATGATACGACCTTTCATTTCATCGTTCGGTAAGTTGACAACTGAAACCGTTGTTTCTGCCACATGATCAGCCGCACAACGTTGGATTGCAAGGGAAAGGATTTCTTTAGCCTTTTTATCCGCTTCTTCCTTCGCGCGATTTTCTGCCTCTTTTATCATGACAGCAATTTCATGAGATAATTCGTTTTCTACGCGCTCAAGGATAACTTGCTTAGCTTCGTCGCGACTAAGACCAGAAATACGCTCCAGCTCAGCTTGCTGTTCTTTTATCATCTCGTCCACTTTGCTTTCCATCTCTTCAATATGCTGTTGTCTTTCGTTAAGAGAGTCTTCTTTCTTTTCGAGCACCTCTTCACGCTTTTCTAACGTTTCATCTTTACGATCGAGGTTCTCTTCCTTTTGTAACAAACGATTTTCCTGTTTTTGCAATTCATTACGTCTTTCACGAATCTCTTTTTCCGCTTCAAGACGAAGCTTGTGAATTTCATCCTTTGCTTCTAATAGCGCTTCTTTTTTCGTAGCATCTGCTTCACGCTTTGCATCCTCAAGTATTTGCTCTGCGGCATTTTTAGCCCCGGCAATTTTTGCTTCAGCAATGGACTTTCTTGCAAAATAGCCAACAACTGCACCGACGATTAGGCCAAGCAAAATGGAGATGATTTCAATGGATCCCATTTTTTCACCTCCTCTTGCTATGAACTTTGCTAAGTTTCAAAGTGTCGGCATTTCTAATTTTGTACTCATTTTCATTTGCTGTTTTGTATTAGCATAACGCTATACATTCACAGAAAAATGTAAAATATACATATTAATTGTAAATGTGCCATTTTTCATTGTCAAGTCTACTATCTTAACATTTTCCAACTTTTCACACCTGTTATTTCTTTTATACCCTTTCAATCTATTATTTCATGACATAGAATCCTATTAACTTGTATATCATCCATCAATTGATTATGCTTTAATCGAAAGAATAATAAAAGGATGCTCCAAAGTGGATTGAAGCACCCTCATTTTAAAAAAATTATTCATCTAATAGTAGCTCTTCTTGTCCCATATCCATTGTTTCATTCGTTTCAAGATCATAAGCTTTTCGAATTTCTAGTTGGATTTCATGTGCAATTTCAGGGTTTTCTTTTAAAAACTGCTTCGCATTTTCACGACCTTGTCCTAAGCGCTCCTCATTATACGAATACCAAGCACCACTTTTTTGAATGATATCAAGCTCGGATCCAAGGTCAAGGATTTCTCCTTCTTTTGAGATTCCTTCACCGTACATAATATCCACTTCCGCCGTTCTAAATGGAGGTGCGACTTTGTTTTTCACAACTTTTATTTTCGTTTTATTACCTACCATATCATTTCCTTGTTTTAATTGCTCTGCTCTACGCACTTCTAAACGTACGGAAGAATAAAATTTCAGTGCACGACCGCCTGGTGTTGTTTCAGGATTTCCAAACATAACGCCAACTTTTTCACGAATTTGGTTGATGAAAATAGCAATAGTTTTTGATTTATTAATTGCTCCAGATAATTTACGCAGTGCTTGAGACATGAGACGTGCCTGTAATCCAACATGAGAATCTCCCATCTCACCTTCAATTTCAGCTTTTGGTACTAATGCTGCTACAGAGTCAATAACAATAATGTCTACTGCACCACTTCGAACAAGCGCTTCTGCAATTTCTAAAGCTTGCTCTCCAGTGTCTGGCTGTGATAGGAGAAGCTCATCAATATTAACACCTAATTTTTGTGCATAAACAGGGTCCAAAGCATGCTCTGCATCAATAAATGCCGCTTGTCCTCCTTGTGCTTGAACCTCAGCAATTGCATGAAGAGCAACAGTTGTTTTACCAGAGCTTTCTGGACCATATATTTCAATAATCCGACCTCGCGGATAGCCACCGACACCAAGCGCGGCATCTAATGCTAACGAACCACTTGGAACAGTTGAAATCTTTTGTTCAGCCTGTTCGCCAAGCTTCATAATTGAACCTTTACCGAATTGTTTTTCAATTTGTTTGAGCGCCATTTCTAACGCCGCTTGACGATCACTCACTATATTTCCTCCTTTTTGCTAGACTACCTTAAATATACCGTGTTTTCGTCAATTTGCCAAGCAAAAATCGAACATTTATTCGATTTCCTATTTTCACTTTGATTTTTTCGATAAAAATGTAATTTCCATATAGGAAAAAATGGCTTTTATGTTATATCAAAGATGAAAAAATTCATTTTCTATGAATCAATCATTTTTATGACCTGATGATATCCAAATTTAACCGCTCGATTCCTTATTGCTTCCCTTGTACCAGCAAAATGACATTCTTTCACAATTGTTTCCTTTTTATAGCTAATCCCAATAAAAACCGTTCCAACTGGTTTATTTTCTAAAGGCGATGGTCCTGCTACTCCTGTAAAACTTATGCCGATATCGCTTTTAGTAATTGTTCGAATATTTTCTGCCATTTCCTTTGCACATTGAGCACTCACTGCCCCATGTTGTTTTAACGTTTTTTCCGTTACATTTAATACATTCTGTTTTACCTCATTTGTATAACAAACAATTCCACCTTTTACACTTCTGGATGCCCCAGATATTGCCGTCAGCTCTTCTAAAAAGAGACCACCTGTTAAGCTTTCAGCACTGGAAATGGTTAAATGATTTTTTTGAAGTACATGTAACAATTGGATTGGTAGCGTTGATTCGTTATACCCATAAAAATATTTACCTACACGCTTTAATATTTTTTGTTCAACCTGGTCAATTAACAATTCAGCTTCTTTATTATCTTGATATTTAGCTGTTATCCTTATTGTCACTTCACCGTCTTTAGCAAGTGGTGCTATTGTTGGATTCGACTGTTTTTCAATAATATCTTCTATTTCAGCTTCTAATTGGGCTTCACCGATACCGAAAAAACGCAAAACACGAGATACAATTTTTTCGTTAATACCAAGCATGTTTTTTAAATATGGAATGCCATAATCAACAAACATTGGATTCATTTCTTTCGGAGGCCCCGGAAGAAGCATCAATAATTTTTCGTTATGAATAAAAGCCATGCCTGGTGCCATACCAACCTCATTTTTTAATACATGAGAATCGGATATAACTAAGGCTTGCTTTCGGTTATTTTCCGTCATTTTTCGCTTCGTTTTCCTAAAATATTGTTCAATGGATTCCATTGCAACTTTATCAAGTACAAGCGTTCGATTACATATTGAGGCAATCGTTTCTTTCGTTAAATCATCCTTTGTAGGGCCTAGCCCACCTGTTAAGATAATGATATTCGAACGTTTCATTGCAACTTCTAACGCACTTTTAAGTCTTTTCGGATTATCTCCTACCACGGTATGATAATAAACATTTACACCAATCTCCGCCAGTTTTTGTGATAAAAATTGGGCATTTGTATTAGTAATTTGTCCTAACAATAATTCAGAGCCTACAGCAATAAGTTCTGCATTTCGTTCCATTATAGAGCCCCTTTCACGACATTATTTAGAGTTTATAAAGGCCTTTTTATTTTTCATAAAATAGTCCCATCCTGAAATAACAGTAAAAATAACGGCAACCCATAAAGCGATGTCAGCAAAAGGGAAGTTAATGAATGAAAAAGGAAAGTTATGTAATAATAATGCGGAAATAGCAATGATTTGAGTCCAAGTTTTAATTTTTCCTAGCAAATTGGCTGCTACTACTTCACCTTCATTTGCTAAAACTAAACGTAGTCCAGTAACCGCAAATTCACGGCTAATAATGATAATAACCATCCAAGAAGGCGCAAGATTATGCTCTACTAAAATAATTAAAGCAGCAGAAACTAATAGTTTATCAGCGAGCGGATCTAAAAATTTACCTAAGTTTGTGACCAAGCCAAGCTTGCGAGCATAATAGCCATCAATCCAATCGGTTGTAGACGCAACAATAAATATAATCGCACCAATTAAATGACTAACTGGAATCGTTTCTTGACCGATTGTTAATTCACCCCAATTAAATGGAACAAGCATAACAATCATAAAAAAAGGAATAAGCATAATACGGGCAACGGTAATTTTATTTGGTAAGTTCATTGAATTCATCCTCCATATCTAACCTTATATGAAACAGATAAAAAGTCATCATGAGATGACTTTTTTAGCTTTTCGTATATAAAATTGTCATATCCTGACGGACCTCGTCCTTTGGGTCAATTTCATAAGAAACTTGTTGGTCATTAATAAAAATAGTCGTATTTATTGCATTACCAATGACGATATGAATTTGACTTTCATTTGATAGATCTAATGTTTCCTCTTGATTTTCATACATCATTTTTCTAAAAAATACATCCTTTTTATTATTTCTTACTTCAATCCAAGTATCTCCTTTAGCAGATACCTTTAACACCATTTTGTCGGTATTTTTTAACTCATAAATCGTTTCTGATTTTGTCGTTTTTGAAACTGTTAATTGCTGCTTTAGTTGTTCAACATCTTGTTCTTTTTGTTCGTTATCTTTTGGCTCTTCTTCTGTTTTCGTCTCATCATCTTCTTCCGTTTGGCTTGGGGTTACTTCAGATGTTTCTACATTTACTTCCTTCGGTTCATCATTTGCTATCATATCGTTGGATTGGTCATTATTCATCATATTTTGAACAAGTATCCACACAATAATAGCAACAACTAAAATTCCCGTTACCATTAAAACTCTCGGAAGAACTTCTAAAAATTTCGAAGCAGATTTCGGTACTTGTTGATGAGTTCGAATACGTGATAAATCTGGTAAATCATCATCATATGTATTAGGAATTTCATTGTTAAATTGTTCAAATAATTCTTCTGAATCTAACCCAACAGCTTCAGCATACTGCTTAATAAAAGCACGTACATAAAAGTTTCCAGGCATAACAGCATAATTACCTTCTTCAATTCCAACTAAATACCTTTTTTGAATTTTGGTTATTCTTTGTAAGTCATCAAGTGAATAGTTTTTTTCAAGACGGGCTTGTTTCAGATGATTACCAAGTTCACTCAATCGTAACACCTTCCTAAAATTCAAATCCATTAAAACCTGAGTGATCAAACATTTGTGGTTCTTCAACTATATCATACGTGATTTCTTCATCTGGGTCATGTCTTAATTCAATAATATAATCAAAGTCTTCAATTGTATATTCCGTATTTTGCACAAATATATCCGGATGTTCAACAACTTTTGTAGCTGGAAAACGCATCATTTCTCGAACAAGCTGTAAATGTCGCTCCGTTCCTCTTTTAGTTGAAACAATTCCATCTAAAATGAATACATGATCTTCATTATACTCATCTGCAATCAACTGACTACGAATCGTTTGCTTTAATAGAGTTGATGATAAAAAAAGCCAACGTTTATTTGCACAAACACTTGCGGCAACAATGGACTCTGTTTTGCCAACACGAGGCATACCCCTTATACCGATTAGTTTGTGACCGTCTTGTTTAAATAATTCTGCCATGAAATCAACTAAAAGACCTAACTCATCTCGAACAAAGCGAAATGTTTTCTTATCATCCGCATCTCTTTGAATATAACGGCCATGCCTAACAGCAAGTCGGTCACGTAATTTTGGTTTTCTTAGTTTTGTAATGGTTATATTATCCATTGTATTTAAAATTGATTCAAGACGTTTAATTTGTTCATGACTATCACATTTTAGTAATAGGCCACGCCTCTTATCGTCAACTCCATTAATCGTTACGATATTAATTCTAAGCATACCTAGAAGTGAAGAAATATCTCCTAATAGACCAGGTCGATTTTTTTGGATTTTATATTCCAAATACCATTCTGTAATTGCCATGATTTCGACCCCCAATGCCAAAAAACACCTATATTTCTTATCATATATCATTTTATTTAATTAAGAAAGAGCTTCTTGTCGATAATACAGATTTTGTCGAAAAATCATTAACGTTTTATATATGAAAAAAGAGAGGAAAGCTCCTCTCTTAATGAGTTCCACGGTTTTGTACAAGCTTAACCATCATGCTTGCGATCGCATGTTGTTCCTCATTTGATGCAACACTCCATAAATCTGCGAGCACTTTTTCTTCAGGTGTTTTTGGATCAACCTTTTTCGCTAAATAATCCCCAATTTCATAGGCTAATGATGAAATCACTTGATTATTAATTCCTTCTTCCTGGGCTTGTTCTAATCTCTCACCTAAAAAATCTTTCCACTGATTCCAGTTATCTAAAACTGACATTTTTTGCCCTCCTTTAAAAGTGTTCATCATTAGTTTGTCATAGGGATTACTTTTTATTCATTGTAAATTTGTTAACAATGCCAGCCTCCATTAACGGAAATCACTTGCCCAGTAATATACGAAGATTCTTCACTTGCTAAGAAATACGCTACATCAGCCACTTCTTTAGGTTCACCAAATCTACCTAATGGAATTTCTTCTGATATCATTGCTTTTTCCTCATCACTGAAATGTTCATTCATTTTTGTTTGTATCGCACCTGGAGCGATGGCATTGACACGAATGCCAGATGGTGCAAGCTCTTTTGCTAATGCTTTTACAAAAGCAATCTGCCCACCTTTTACCATTGAATAAGCAGTCTCACATGCAGCACCAGTTTGTCCCCATATGGAAGAAACAATGATAATATTTCCAGTTTTCCTCTCTATCATTTTCGGGATTAGTTGTTGTGTAATATAAAAAGGAGAGGATAAATGTAAAGTCATTAACGATTGAAACTGTTCCTTTGTAACATCCTGTAATAATCCAAATAAACTTGAACCACTTGTATAAATAAACGTATCTATTGGCCCTTTTATCTGGTTTAATAATTCATTAACACCATTATCACTTGCTAAATTAGCTTGAACGGGGACGATACTGATATTCGGATAAAGACGAATGAATTCTTTAATAGACTCTACATTTTGATAATAATGGATATATAGTATATCCCCTTCTTTTGCAAAACGTTCACTGATAGCACGACCTATGCCACCACTTGCCCCTGTAATTAAAACGTTTTTCATCGTGTCACCTTTCTATGTTCTATTGCTATCTGAAAGTTATTTTTTTGGTAATACTTGAAAAACAGATATTTGCTCTTCTTTAATATTTTGAATCATAACCTGTTGAATATCGTCCATGGTCAATTTTTCTAATGTTGGTACGACATTAAATAAGTTCATTTCATTAAAAGCATACCTTGTAAATTGATTGGCAATATATTCAGGTGAATTTAAGGCACGTAAAAAAGAACCGATTTTTTTCTTTTTAGCTGTTTCTAATTGATCATTTGTAAATGAATGACTTTTAGCATCCATTAATGTTTGTTGGACCTTTTTGGATAATTTGTTTGGAGAAGGTGTGTCACCACCAATCATGGCAAAACCAAATCCATATTCTTCTGTGTAATCAAAGCTAAATGTGTCGTCAATTAAACCTTCTTCATACATCTGTTCATAAGCTTTAGAGCTTTTACCAAAAAGCATTTCTAAAATGAGATTCATGGAGAGCTCTTGCTTTAGAAGCTTTTCTCCTTTACGAAATGGGTTAATCGCTTTAATCCCAACTAAACACTTTGATGATTGTACAGGCATATACATTTTATCACTTGATTTATAAACACGATCTGGTTCTTTTACTGTATTTCTTTTAATGTCTTCTGATGGCTCAAACTGTTTCTTCGCTTGGTTTTCACGCACTTGCTCCATGATTTGATTTGGTTCAACTGGACCGACAATAAATAAAAGCATATTGCTTGGATGATAAAAGGTTTCATAGCATTCATAAAGCATATCTTTTGTTATTTCACTAATGGATTCTATCGTTCCAGCAATATCAATATGAACAGGATGCTTCTCGTACATATTTCGAATCAATCCAAAATAAACGCGCCAATCTGGATTATCTTCATACATTTTAATTTCTTGACCTATGATACCTTTTTCCTTTTCAACAGTTTGTTCAGTAAAATAAGGACTTTGTACGAAATTAATGAGCGTTTCTAAATTCTTTTCAACATTTGATGTACTTGAAAATAAATAAGCCGTTCTCGTAAAAGAGGTAAACGCATTAGATGAAGCCCCTTGTTTACTAAAATGTTGAAATACATCTCCATCCTCTTTTTCAAACAGTTTATGCTCAAGAAAGTGTGCAATTCCATCTGGCACACGCTTCATCTTTTCTTTACCTAATGGGACAAACTCATTATCAATAGAACCATATTTCGTCGTAAATGTAGCATATGTTTTATTAAAACCATTCTTTGGAAGGATATAAACATCAAGACCATTTGGCAATTTTTCATAGTAGAGAGTTTCATTTAGCTGTTCAAATTCTATTTGCTTACTCATTTCCTAGCCCTCCTTTTCCTTTTAAAAAATAAATCGTATCAAGCTCAATTTTTTTCGAAAACTCAACAAGGTCGTCTTTGGACACTCGATGAATTCCTTCTATCCATTCATCAATTGATCTGTTTGTATTCGCTATGACATTATGATATAACACTTCAACCATTCCGTAAGCTGTATCAATAGTTTCTAATAATTGGTTTTGAATGACTGCTTTCGTCTGGCTTAATTCACTTTCTGTAATATCCCCTTTTTTCATCGCTTCCATTTGCTCTTTGATAATAGTTAAAGCCTTTTCATAATTTGATACTTCGATTCCTGACATAACCATTATTAAGCCTTTATGACTTTCCACTCGAGATGCTGCATAGTAAGCTAAGCTTGCTTTTTCTCTTACGTTAATAAACAATTTCGAATGGGAAAATCCTCCGAAAATCCCGTTAAACACTTGCAATGTATAATAATCATCATCTTGAAAGCATGTATTTGTACGAAAACCGATATTTAGCTTCCCTTGGTTCACATCTTGTTCTTCAATTACTTCCTTAACCTTAATTAAAGAAGGTTCTTTATATTCCGTTTTGTTTACATAATCTTTTTCTGGTAAATCAAAAGAACCTTTTACATATTGCTCTACAACTGTATGCTCAATATCACCGACGATATATAAATCAATTTGATCATTTTCTAAAACCTTTTTGTAATAGTTGGTTAAGCTTTCGTCTGTAATAGATGGAATATCTTCTATTTCACCATTAACATGTAAACGGTATGGTTCTTCCTTACACATTTCTTGTACTAAACGTAAGTTTGCATAGCGCATTTTGTCATCAAAAACAGCTTGAATTCGTTGCTTTAACGTTCTCTTTTCCTGCTCGACGATTTCTTTTTTAAATAGACCATCTTTCATAATCGGTTTTAACAAAACTTCCGCTAATAGCTGGATTCCTTTTTCCAATAAAGGTGTTTGATCTCGCAAAAACTTTTCATTTGGAATTTCCAACCGGAATGAAATAATATGATTTTCGCCTTTTTTGGTTAAATCAACATGTAAAAAGGATCCGTATAAATCATCTAAATATTTCCGTAATTGAGCTGTTGTCGGATGAGATTCAGTTCCTCTTTGAAGAACATATGGTAAAATAGCTCGATGTGTCACATCTTCTTCTGTAAGCGGTGCCTTTAATTTTAAGACAATTGTATTCGTTTTAAATTTTTCTGTCTGGATCGTATGTAACGTCAGTCTATTTATTTTTGTTATCTTCTCATCAATAAAAGTCATTTTAGCCCTCCTTTTGGTGATTCAATCCCTTATATATTGTATTTCTTATTTAGTGTTACCATTATTCTTTTTAAATGAAACAATTCTTTCTTAAAATTATAACAATTAGTGGTGAATGAAGGAAATAAAGAGAATTTACTCCATAAAAATATTTTAAAAATGCGATAAAAGGTGTTGAACTGTGAAATTAAGAAACATATTCGTAAAATTATGTCTTAAAAATCATATAATTGAAACGTTCATAAAGTAAGAAATACTGAAATCGCCCGTCAATTGGCGAAGGGCACTGGAGGACATGCGAGGAGGACGAGAGCAGCCACAGCGGCTGAGCGACCCGACCGTTAGCGCTTGGAGCTAGACATCTATTTAACCCTATATTTAGATTCATTTCTTTTGTAGACATGATAAAAATTTTGATATTATAAAAAAGGTTGCCTTACCTAGCAACCTTTTAATTTACATAATAATATAATTGTTGAATAAGTCCGTTATGAAAATCTTTTTCTTACAACATGGAAGCTAAATTTGTCTGCGCGAAAGTAGTTATATGAATATAAAACAGGTCGATCATTTTGGTCAAAATGTACCTGTTTTAATAATAGTAAAGATGTTTCAGGATCACATTCAAGAATAGGTGAGATTTTTTCATGAAATCCAATTGGTTCAATGTTTGCTACAGCATAACTGATCGTAACTCCACATTCTTGTTCTAATAATACAAATAGTGATTCTTGTTCATGCTTAAAAACTTTGGGTAAAATTTTTAGAGGTATCTTATCTAAGCAATAAACAACAGGTTCTCCATTTGCTGTTCGAACGCGTTCAACAATAAAAATCTCATCATCTTTCTGAACTTTTAAACGTTTTATATCATCATCTGTAGGTCCGACAATAGAAGAAGACAAAAAAATTGTACCAGGTTTCATTTTAGCGTTTTTAATCATATTGGTGACACTGTGTAACTGTTCAATACCAGATGAAAATAGAGGCCTTGAGCTTACAAACGTGCCGACACCATGACGACGGATGATAACGTTTTCTTCCTCGAGGATTCGTAATGCCTCACGAAGTGTAGCACGGCTTACACCTAATTTTTTAGAAAGTTCGAATTCCGAAGGCAACCGTTCCTTCTCTTTGTATATTCCTTTCTCAATATTCTCTTTGATTTTATCAATGACTTGTAAATATAAGTGACGATTATCTGGTTTTATTGTCATAATGTGCCTCCAAATTAGCAAAACTTCCAAAAAAGTCATCTAGTGTAAAAATAGTCGAAATATAATATAACATGTTTTTTATGATAAATAAAGAGGAAAGTTACTTTCATATTTAATCAGTAAAGGAGAAAGAATTTCCTTTCTCCTACGATGTGAGCTGATCGAATTGATCCTTTGAAACTAAAACTTGTCTTGGCTTACTTCCTTCATACGGTCCGACAATTCCTCTTTCTTCCATTTCATCAATAAGTCTAGCAGCTCTCGTATATCCAATTCGAAATCTTCGTTGTAGCATTGAAACGCTAGCACTTTGCATTTCAACAACAAGTTTGACCGCATCTTCGTATAATTCATCTGTTGCTTCTTCGGTGATGTCTTTTGAGTCATTTGGAATCATTTCTTCCTGATATTGAGCTTTTTGTTGTGAAATAACAAATTCAACTACTTTTTCTACTTCTTCATCGGATAGGAAAGCCCCTTGGACACGTATCGGTTTTGAAGCACCAACTGGTAAAAAGAGCATGTCCCCTTTTCCTAAAAGCTTTTCCGCTCCACCCATATCAAGAATCGTTCTTGAATCCGTTTGGGATGACACACTAAAGGCAATTCGTGATGGAATATTGGCTTTAATAACTCCTGTGATTACATCTACTGATGGCCTTTGCGTTGCAATAATTAAATGAATCCCAGCGGCCCGTGCCATTTGCGAAAGTCTTGTAATTGAATCTTCAACATCTCCTGATGCGACCATCATTAAATCTGCTAACTCATCAACTATAACGACAATGTACGGTAATTCTGGCTGTTTTTCATCTTTTTTCACATTTTGTTTTCGAATATATTCATTATATCCCTCTATATTTCTCGTTCCTGTATGAGAAAAAAGTTCATATCTTCTTTCCATTTCACTTACGACCTTTTTAAGTGCTTGTGATGCTTTTTTCGGGTCTGTAACAACTGGCGCTAGTAAATGAGGAATACCATTATAAACATTTAATTCAACCATTTTCGGGTCTATCATCATCATTTTGACTTCATGCGGTTTTGCTCTCATTAAAATACTTGTAATAATCCCATTAATACAAACACTTTTACCGCTACCTGTTGCACCGGCAACAAGTAAATGAGGCATTTTATTTAATTCAGCGAGTACAGCTTCTCCTGTAATATCTCGTCCAAGTCCAATCAATAATTTACCACTTGTATGATCATTCAATCTCGATTCAATAACTTCACGTAATGATACCATGGCTACTTCTGAATTGGGCACTTCAATTCCAACAGCTGATTTCCCTGGAATTGGTGCTTCAATCCGAATATCCTTCGCAGCCAATGCCAATGCTAAGTCGTCACTTAAGTTCACAATTTTGCTAACTTTTACACCTACATCTGGATATACTTCATATTTTGTAACAGCAGGACCCAGATGAACTTGTGTCACTTTTGCTTTGACACCAAAGCTTTGAAATGTCTTTTCTAGTTTCCTTGCATTTTCATAAATGTTCTTTTTGTCGGCCAATTGTCCACTATATTTAGGAAGTGAAAGTAAATCAATTGGAGGAAGCTGATAGTCTTTATTCTCAACTTCTACAAAAGTCATCGTTGTCATTGGTTCAAGATCATCTTGTTCATTTTCTGTCATTTCTTCCTCTCTTACTTTTTCTTTTGGCTTTTGTTCCACCTCTAAAACATTGTTTTCTTCTTTTCGATCTGTAAAGCTTGAAATTATTGGTGGGGAGATCGTTTCCTCATTTCCATCCTCTTTTTCTTCTAATTTTTCTATTTTCGATTTTTTGTTCTTTTTCTTTACTGATTTCTTTTTCACTTGTTTCAGTGTTTGAGGAAGATTTTTTATGTCATCAATAAAGGCTAAAAATTGCTCTTTCATGAACGTAAAAACAGGTGTAAAAATTGCGACTACCATTGCTTGAAGTGATTTACCTGAAACAAGAATCGTTCCGATAATAATAAAACAAAAAGCAATAATACGAGAGCCAGCAGCCGAAAATAAGTAATAGGAGGTAGCAAATAAAATGGCTCCAATCATACCGCCTCCAAGATCGTGAGAACTAACTTCACCTCGTAGCTCCATAAAAAACAATTCCCAAGTATTTAATATGACGCTTGGGGAAACAAAATCCCCCCCTTTTGACAAGTTGTAAAACAGTTTAATATGACTTAATAACAAAATCGAGCCTAAAATAAAGTAACAGCCTATAAGCTTTTGTGTCAAAAGTTTGGGAAGCTCTTTTTTCCAAAAAATATATATAGAAAACATAGCTAAAGCTAAAATCCCAACAATGAACCATTCACCCGTAAAGAAACGATATAAAGAAACAATCGCCTCTCCAACAAAACCTAAGTCTGCTAGTGCAATAATAGATAATGTGAATAATAGAAGACCTATTATTTCAAACTTTAATCGATTTTGCCAACTATTTTTTTTCTTTTGTACTTTCCGCTTCGTTTTCCGTTTTGCCACGTAAATCCCACCTGAATATAATTTCTTTTTTGTCAGAATAACCGATTCTGTATAGATTATACAACTTTTCTAATGGCGGACGCTTGTGACAAGCTAAAGCATCCATTAACGCTTATTCAATATGCGCTAGAGTATCCACCTTTACTTTATTAACATATCATTAGAGAATATAAAAAAGAAAAAGAAGAAGCAGCCACCAAATGGCTGCGAACGACTGTTTGTATGTTCATTATATCATAACATTTATCTTACATAAAAGAAGATTGATGGTCAAAAAGTTCAATGATTTGACCTGGCATAAACGATTCGATTAAAAAATCCTTCGGGTTACTGCTTAATAAACGAACAATTTGATAACGCATTGAATCATATTCAGTAACAAGTAGGGATACTCCATTTATTTGTACTACCTTTTGTTTTTTGTAGTCCTCATCATTTATTGGAAAAATCATTTCTTGTGGCATAGTTGTATATAAAATCATTGCAACATACCATTCCCTTCCATCTTCCATCGGTCAATTAATTCATTTAACTTTTTCATTGCCTTTCCGACTCCGCCAACTTCATTTATTAATCCGTATTTGACAGCATCATTACCAACAACGTTCGTTCCGATATCTCTCGTTAAATTTCCTTTAGAAAACATTAATTCTTTAAACTTATCTTCAGTTATGTTCGAATGTTTGGTAACAAAGTTAACAACACGCTCTTGCATTTTATCTAAATATTCAAATGTTTGGGGAACACCAATAACAAGACCCGTTAGCCGTACAGGATGAATCGTCATTGTTGCTGTTTCAGCGATAAATGAATAGTCACAGGACACAGCAATTGGAACACCAATGGAATGTCCTCCTCCTAAGACAATCGAGACAGTTGGTTTCGTAACAGAAGCTAGCATTTCAGCAATGGCAAGACCTGCTTCCACATCTCCGCCAACTGTATTTAAAATAACGAGTAAACCCTCAATTTTTGGGTTTTGTTCAATTGCTACAATTTGTGGAATAACATGCTCATATTTGGTCGTCTTATTTTGTGGCGGAAGTTGAACATGTCCTTCAATTTGACCGACTATCGTTAAACAGTGAATGTTTGATTCAGTTGACATTTGGGGTACATTCGTCTGACCAAGTTGTTGTATTTTGTCAATTACAGTATCTTTTGTTTCATTTTTTTCATTTGGCTGATTCTTTTCAAACTGATATTCAAATTCGCTCACATGATTTCATCCTTTCTTCCAACATCATGAAATTAGTATTAACGGGATTATGTAATTTCATGCGAGCAATTAACTTTGAATTAATACATAGTCACAATTAACTTGGAGTCACAAGTAGATTATTTATAAGTTCCTAAACAAAAGTAAAGGTCTGCTCCGCATTAAATGTGGCCAGACCTAAAAAACTCTTTATTATACTTCCATTATAATAGGTAATATCATTGGACGACGTTTTGTTTGTTCAAATAAAAATTGATTTAAAGCATCTCGAATATTTTGCTTAATGGAAGACCATTCAATTGTTTGCTCTTCCATACATTTTACTAAAATTTCGTTAACAGTTTGGACGGCTTTTGTTATTAATTCTTCTGATTCCCGAACATAAACAAACCCTCTTGTTATAATTTCTGGGCCAGCAACGATTTTCTTAGTCGTTTTATTAAGGGTCACAACAACAATTAAAATGCCATCTTGGGAAAGTAAACGTCGATCACGTAAAACGATGTTTCCCACATCTCCAACACCTAAGCCATCGATTAATACATTACCTGAAGGAACTTTTTGCCCTGTTTTGACTGTTCCTTTATTAAACTCAATAACGTCACCCTTGTCAACTAAAAATATATTCTTTTCAGGAACACCTACAGAAGTTGCCAATTTTGCATGGGCCTTTTGCATCTTGTATTCGCCATTAATAGGAATGAAATATTTAGGCTTCATTAAGTTTAACATTAATTTCAACTCTTCTTGATACCCATGACCAGATATATGAATTTTGCGATTTTTCGTTACGACTTGAGCGCCTGCTCGATAAAGCATATCAATTGTTTTTGAGAACGTTAATTCATGACCTGGTATTGGACTTGACGCGATTAATACTGTATCACCTTTTTCAATATTATATTTGTTGTGAACACCCTTTGCCATTTTAGTTAATACAGATAAAGGTTCTCCTTGGTGGCTTGTAGTCATAATCAAAACTTTATGTTTCGGGTATTTTGAAATGTTTTGGACAGGAATAATTAAATCTTCAGAAATGGATAAATACCCTAATTTGATTGCGATATGAATAATATTTGTTATATTTTTTCCTACAATCGCTAATTTACGACCACAAGCTTGTGCAGCATCCATCACCTGCTGAATACGATTGATGTTGGATGCAAATAACGAGACAATAACTCTTCCTTTTGCGTTATATAAAACATCTTGAATCTCATCACCAATAAGAGCCTCTGATCCTGTATAACCGGGAATTTCAGCATTCATACTATCGGAAAGTAAGCAAAGGACACCTTTATTACCGATATTAGCCATCTTCCCTATGTCAGCATACTGACTTCCAACAGGTGTTTGATCGAATTTAAAATCACCAGTATGTACAATTGCTCCCATTGAAGTATGAAAGCAAATGCCTACAGAATCGGGAATACTATGATATGTTCGGAAAAATGAAATTTTCACATGATTAAATTCTAAAATCGTCCCGTCATTGATTTCACGTAAATTAGCTTTTTCGTTTAAACCATATGCTTTCAATCTTTCTTTTACGAATGCAAGCGTTAGTTTTGTTCCATATATTGGAGCTTTTAAGTGCTGAACTATATGAAAAATGCCACCGATACTTTCATCATGTCCGTGAGTTAATAATACAGCCTTTACGCGATCTTTGTTTTCTTCTAAATATGAAATGTCTGGAATGACAACGTCAATTCCGAGCATTTCATTTTCCGGATACATTAAACCGCAATCAACAACAAATATATCCGAATCAATCTCAACAACATACATGTTTTTACCGATTTCTCCGACGCCTCCAAGGGCAATAATCTTTATTTTTTCTGTCTTTTTCATATATGTCCTCCCTATATAATTCCCCGTCCAAAGTCACTTAGCATTATTATAACTGATGGTGAAAAAAGAAGACAAGAAAATAATGGTTAAATAAGTGAAACATATGAGAGAACATTTTTTAATCTGAGATTGTTTTAAAGGTTTTATATGTAAAAGAGCCAATCTGTATAAGATTGGCCCAAATCATTAATATTTATTTAAAACATCTGCTAATTGTTGTCTTTGTTCTTTTGAAAGAGGTACAAGTGGTAAACGTACTGAACCAACATCAAGTCCTCTTAATTGAAGGGCTGTTTTAACAGGTGCTGGACTAGGTGCACTAAACAATTGCTTCATTAAAGGTAGTAGTTGTTGATGAGCCGTAGCTGCTTGTTTTACATTACCTTCTTTAAATGCTTGAATCATTTCTTGCATTTCATTACCAATAATGTGTGAAGCAACGGACACAACACCAGCACCACCAATCGCTAGAATTGGTAGTGTTAATCCATCATCACCTGAGTATAAAATGAAATCATCTGGTGTATTGGCAATGATTTTCGTCATCGCTTCAAGATCACCGCTTGCTTCTTTAACTGCTACGATATTTTCAATTTCTGCTAAACGAATAATGGTTTCCGGTGCTAAAGAAGTTGCTGTTCGACCCGGAACATTATAGAGCATAACAGGTAATGAAGTGCTTTCTGCAACCGCTTTAAAGTGCTCATATAAGCCATCTTGACTTGGCTTATTGTAATATGGTGTAACAAGCATAACCGCATCTACACCAATTTCTTCTGCTTTTTTTGTTAATTCAATGGAAGCTTTCGTATTATTACTACCAGTCCCAGCAATAACAGGAATTCTTTTGTTAACAACTGATATAACATGTTTAAATAAAGCAATTTTTTCTTCCGTTGTTAACGTTGGAGATTCACCTGTTGTTCCAGCTACAACGAGAGAATCTGTTCCATTATTTATTAAATATTCAACTATCTTTGTCGTTTTTTCAAAATCGATGTTACCATTTTTATCAAACGGTGTCACCATCGCCGTTGAAACGTTCCCAAATTGAATATTCACTTTCCACCACACCTTAAATCTATTATTTTCCTAAGTCAAATACTTCATGAAGAGCTTTTACAGCTCTTATCATATCTTCTTCTTTTACTAAAACCCAAATCGTTGTATGGCTGTCAGCCGATTGTAGAATTTGAATACCTTCCTTAGATAAGGCCGTTACAATCTTCGCTGTGACTCCAGGTACTCCTTGAATAGCTGCACCTACAGTTGAAACTTTCGCACAATGACGATTGACAACTGGAGTATACCCTAAATCTTTTAAAATCGCAACAGCTTTTTCTGTTACATTTCCTCCGACCGTATAAACAATTCCACTTGGTGTAATATTAAAAAAGTCTACACTTATCCCGTTAGACGCCATTGCTTTAAACACTTTTGTTTGGAATTCATAGTCTCCGTCTTTCGCATCCACTTTAATTTGTGTTACATCCGCAACATGAGCAATACCTGTTATTAGTCTTTCTTTTACATCGACACCTTCTTGTGTTCCTTGATTTGTTGTAACAAGGGTTCCTTTTGACTTAGAGTATGTTGAGCGAATACGAAGCGGCACCTTTGCTTGCATGGCAATCTCAACAGCTCGAGGATGTATTACTTTAGCTCCTTGATAGGCCATGTTACAAATCTCAGTATACGTTACAATGGAAAGAGGTTTTGCTTCTTCTACAATGCGTGGATCAGCTGTCATAACCCCTTCTACATCCGTAAAAATATCAACATACTCTGCTTTTAATGCTGCACCTAAAGCCGCTGCGGAAGTATCACTTCCTCCGCGACCGATCGTTGTAATATCCCCATTTTCACATGCTCCCTGAAATCCAGCAACAACAATTACATCATGTTCTTTGAGAGATTCTTTAAGTCGATCACACTTCATTTTAACAATTTTAGCATTTGTATGATCATTAGTCGTATAAAATCCTGCTTGTGCTCCATTAAAAGCTGTTGCTTTAATACCGTTTTCATTTAACATACTTGTAAATACAATAGATGAAATAATTTCTCCACAAGATAAAAGCATATCTTGCTCACGTTTTGAAACGGTGTTGACTCCACCATTTAATAAACCGAGTAATGTATCTGTTGCATATGGGTCCCCTTTACGACCCATTGCCGATACAACAACGACTACCTTGTATCCATCGCTTAAAGCATCTTGTATGTGTCCTAAAGCATTTTTTCTACCATTTTCATCCCTTACAGACGTACCACCAAATTTTTGTACAATAAGCTTCATATTGTCCCACCTCTTCCAATAAACTAAACAGAAGAGAGTCGATTGATTCAACTCTCTTCTAAAAAAGTCTGTCTCATACTAAATCTAGTTTTACTAAGCTTTCTGCAATTTGTACGGAATTTAGTGCTGCACCTTTTAATAAATTGTCCGATACGATCCAAAGGTGGAAACCGTTATCTTTGTCAAGGTCTTTACGAATCCGACCAACAAATGTATCATATTTTCCTACACAATGAGCCGGCATAGGATAAATTTGTTCTTTTGGATTATCTTGAAGAGTAACACCTGGTGCATCTTTTAAAACATGATGAATATCCTCTACAGAGACATTATTTTTATCTATTTCAATGTATACAGATTCAGAATGTCCTGTTACTACTGGTAATCGAACACAAGTTGCTGCTACTTGTAAATCATTTTTATGCATAATTTTTTTCGTTTCATTAATCATTTTCATTTCTTCAAACGTAAATCCGTTTTCTTGAAATTTATCAATTTGTGGAATTGCATTAAAAGCAATTTGGTAATGCTTTTTGTCACCTTTAACTGGTAATATGCTTGCTTCTGCTTCTTTTCCTTCAAGAACATCTTTTGTTTGCTGCTTTAATTCTTCAATTGCTGAAACACCTGCCCCAGAAACAGCTTGATAGGTTGAAACGATAATTTTATTTAATCCGAAGTTTTTACGAATCGGTTCTAAAGCGACTACCATTTGGATTGTTGAGCAGTTAGGATTGGCGATAATTCCGTTATTCCATTTTAGATCTTCTTCATTAACCTCTGGGACAACTAACGGAACGTCTTCATCCATACGAAAAGCACTTGTATTATCAATGACAATTGCACCGCGCTTAACGGCCTCTTTAGCCAATTGCTTCGAAACACTTCCCCCAGCACTAAAGAGGGCAATTTGGACTCCTTCAAAGCTTTCTGGAGTCGCCTCTTGAACTTCGATTTCTTGACCTTTGAAGGTTAATTTCTTTCCAGCGGAACGTTTAGAAGATAATAAGGTTAATTTTGAAACTGGAAAGTTACGATCCTCTAATGTTTTCATCATTTGTGTGCCAACCGCACCTGTTGCACCGACAATTGCTACATGATAGCCTTGTAAACTCATTTTTTCTCTGTCTCCTTCCCCTTAACCTATCATTCCTTAAATATTTACTTCAATTCATATTACGTTTTATTGTATCACAGAATTAAAATTTTTGATGAAGAAATTTTACTGAAAGCGTTTTTATCCTTGATTTATTTTGTAACGTTCTATAATTACAGGTTGTAGCTGTTTATGTTCAAGAGCTTCTTGAACAGTTTCTAGTAATAAATTCATATATGCAACCATGGAATTTGGCTTTTTAAGTGGAGCATCTTGACCAAATGGAATAAAGTAAATATTTTTTGTTGCCATTAATCTCATTAAATTTACACCATTTAGACCTAATGCATCGTTTGTAGAGATTCCTAACACAACAGGTCTGTGATTTCTCATCGTTGCTTTTGCTGCCATTAATACGGGAGAATCTGTCATCGCATTAGCTAGTTTACTCATTGAATTTCCTGTTAGTGGCGCTACGACCATACAATCAAGAGGAAGCTTTGGACCTAGAGGCTCTGCTTTTACAATTGAATCAATTACTTCATTTCCAGTTGCCTCTTCAATTTTTTTCACCCATTCAATTCCTTCTCCGAAACGGGTTGTAGTTGATTTAACTGTATGAGAAACAATTGGGATAACATCTGCTCCTTCTTTTACTAATCGTTCAATTTGTGGAAAAACTTCATCATACGTGCAATGAGATCCAGTGAGCCCAAACCCTATACGTTTATCCTTTACATCCATGTTAGGATGACTCCTTTCTATTGTGAAGGTCTTCGCTTAATAATTGACTTAAAATATTCGCTAAAATTTGACCAGCTGTCTTCGGAGCAACGATACCAGGTAATCCCGGTGCTAAGAGTGCTTTAATGCCCCTTTTTTCGGCATATCGAAAATCAGTACCCCCAGGCTTTGATGCTAAGTCTACAATTAAAGTGTGAGGTGGCATTTTTGAAATGACTTCTGCGTTTACAATTAAATGTGGTATTGTATTAATACACACATCTAAGTCTTGAACTTCCTTTGATAATTCACTTAAATGAAAAGGCTTTAATCCCATTTCTGTAATTCTAGCTAAATCTTTTGATTTTCTTGCACCTACTTTGACATTAGCACCTAAATTAGCAAATGCTCTGGCAACACTCATTCCAACACGCCCTAATCCTAAAACAGCAAGATTAGATCCATGTATTGTAAAATCGGTATGTTGAATCACCATCATAATAGTTCCTTCAACAGTTGGAATAGAATTATAAATGGCAACATCATCGCGTTCAAACAATTGGATTAATGTTCTGTTTCCCTTATTTATGAGCTCATCTAAGTATTGGTTACTTATACCTGAATAAATTCTGCAATGATTTGGAGTTGCCACAATCATTTCTTCTGTTAACACAATTTCCTCATTTGAAAAAACCGTTTCTACTTTTCCATCTAAAGTAGTCCCTGGTACTGGTAAAATAATAGCATCTATTTCATTAAAGTTAACTTCTTCAATTTTCACTTTTGTTGCACCTGTAAATCCATGATCAAGCTGATCGAAACCAACTAAAAAGGTTTTAGCATCCAGTTGACATAGTTTACGAATCACTTCCAACTGGCGTGCATCTCCACCTATTACTGCAACATTTAATCCTGTTAACATTTTTTCACCTTCTTTTTAACAGAAAAACCCTTAATTACTCTGCCTAGAGCATACTATGTATAAACAATTCTCATGGTGAATCTTAGAATGAATCTAACCTTTATTCGTAAAATTCGCACGCTTTTCTAGCAGGAATCTTCACAAAAACAATTCATAACAAGAAAAACGAAAAGCGCCCGCCTATTGGAAGAGCGCTGGAGGACCTGCGAGGAGGACGTGAGCGGACCACAGCAGTGCCGAAGCGACCAAAGACGATGGCGCTTGGAGCTAGACATCAAATGACAATATGTATAGATTAATTCCTTAGTAAAAATCCTTTAAATTCTGATATATTAAAAAAGACCACTTATAAGTGGTCAAATTAAGAATCTGCTGGATTTATTGACTGCTCTGGAACAGCTAAAATAATCATGTCAGCCCCAATTTTTTTAATATGTTTCCAAGGAACTCGAACTTCATTTCCTTGCTTTCGTAAACCAAACCATTTGGTTGATGGGATAATTAACGCTGTGATTTGGCCCGTTTCTTCATTTATTTCTAAATCTGTTTGGCCTAATACTCCAAGACGTTCTGCTCGTTTGACATCAACTATTTCTTTTCCACTTAATTCCGATAGTCTCAAGCTTCATCCTCCTTCCCCTATATCATTTATATGGCTTATGTAAAGAAAAAAATGAATAAAAAAAGAGGCTAATCAAGGTTAACCCCATCAATAAAATATATAGCTCATAATTTAGTGTTAATAGACTATATATTGAGTTAATTGCGTGAGGTCAGACTCAATGAAACAGCCTCTTTTTTCATTTATTTTATGTTGTCGGTAATTTTCCCTCAGGACTAATTAAAGAAACAGCATATTGATCTGTAAATATTTTTTGAATTAATTCGTGAACACTTTCTTCATTAACTTCATTAATTTTTTCAACAATATCATCAAGCGTCCGATGTGTCTTTAATAATAATTCATTTTTTCCATTTCGGCTCATTCTAGAGTTAGTACTTTCAAGGCTTAACATTAAATTCCCTTTAATTTGCTCTTTACTATTTAATAGCTCTTTTTCAGTAATACTTTTTTGCTTTAATGTATTTAACGTTTCTAAAATCGTTTCAAATAGTAGATGAAGCTGATTGCTTGCCGTTCCGCCATAAATGGTTAACATACCGCTATCTTGATAAGAGGAGTGGTATGAATAGACCGAATAAGCAAGCCCTCTTTCTTCACGTACATCTTGAAATAAGCGACTTGACATACTTCCACCTAAAATATTATTCAAGACAATTAAACTGTATATATCATCATCACCGATTTTTAATCCATTAAACCCAATGCATAGATGTGCTTGTTCTGTATCCTTTTTACGAGCTAATTTCTGATCCAAAAATGCTGGATTTTTGAATTTACGTTTTGTATATGGAGACTCAAATGAACCAAACCACTTTTCAATCTCCCTAATAAATAGATCCGAAATGTTTCCTGCAACGGAAATAACAACGTTGTCAGGTGTATAGTACTTTTCCATATAATCGCGAAGTGTATCTCCTGTAAATGTTTCTAACGTTTCTTCTGTTCCTAAAATCGGATAGCCAAGTGGGTGATTTCCGTATGCAGCTTTACTTAGTAAGTCGTGAACAATATCATCTGGTGTATCTTCATACATTTTAATTTCTTCAAACACAACATTTTTCTCTTTTTTTAATTCTACTTCATCAAATGTTGAATTAAAAAACATGTCAGCTAAAATCTCAAGAGCATAGCTAGCATGCTCATCTAAAACCTTTGCATAATAACATGTATATTCCTTTGAGGTAAAAGCATTGACTTGGCCACCAATACTATCAAATGATTCAGCAATTTCTCTTGCACTTCTCGTTTTAGTCCCTTTAAAAAACATATGTTCTAAAAAATGTGAAATTCCATTATTTTTTTCATCTTCATTCCGTGAACCTGTTCCAATCCATACTCCAATTGATACGGAACGAACAGTTGGGATAGATTCTAGTACAATTCGAACTCCGTTTTGACATGTATATCTTTTTATCAAGTTGGAACCCCCTATTCCATGTATATCTGTTTCTTTATTTGTATGTCATTCTTCCTCCAACGGACTTTCGATGATTCGTTCTTCATCGAATAACATGGAAACAGACCCAATTGAAAGATTTTTTTGCTTGATGGATAATATTAACGTTTCAAGGCTTTTCGCTGTTGATGAAGTTGGATGCATTAAAATTAATGCTCCATTATGAATTTTACTCATAACACGTTCTACTAAAATATGTGGTTCTGGTCTTTGCCAATCGATTGTATCTACCGACCACATAATTGTTTTCATGTTAAGTTCATGGGCTATTTTGACTACTTCATCTCTATAACTCCCACTAGGTGGTGCAAACAACGTTGGTCGAACTTCAGTTGTTGCTTCAATTACTTCATTTGTTTTCATTAACTGGTCTTTAATACTTTCTGATGACAATTTAGCCATATCAGGATGTGTATAGGAATGATTACCAATTTCGTGTCCTCGATCTGCAATCATTTTAGCCAAATCTGGGTTTGCCTTTACCCATCTGCCTTCTAAAAAAAAGGTTGCTTTTACATGATGTTTCTTCAAAATATCCAACATTTCAGGAATATATTCATTTCCCCATGCAACATTTATGATAAAGGATACCATTGGTTTATCGGGATGTCCACGATAAATCGCTTCAGGTGGTAAATCGTCTAAATGAACAGTCGGAGATACTTGTTTAAAAGCAAGTAATCGGGGATCATAATTTCCGCTTTTTTTCATCTGTTCATATGATTTTTTAATATCAACCTTAATACCGTTGTATCCTGGAGTTTTCTTCCAAACTTTATGTATTTCAGCATTTTGAGGTTTAATATTGTATTTTTGGGACTCTTCAACTATCTTTTGATAAAGTTGATCTTTATCTTCAATATTGGCATTAACTTCCTTTAACTCACCCAAATAGTCCGAAATAAACGGATTTTGAATGGTTCCAACACTAATTACAAAAAGAACAATAAATCCAACGAAATGTAAGATATGCTTTTGCATTTACCTTTCCCCCTTTTTACTAGAAAATATGTAAAAAGGGGACAAGGTAGAACATTTTACATTACTTACAAACTTAAAAGAAGCCAGGTTTCCCAGGCTCCAAGCTTAAGACTTCTGTTTTTCCTTTTGGTCACGTAAAACAGCTTTTCTAGATAAATTAATTCGACCTTGTTTGTCAACTTCCATCACTTTAACAAGAATTTCATCACCAATTGAAACGACATCCTCTACTTTGGCCACTCTCTCTTCTGATAATTCTGAAATGTGGACAAGGCCGTCTTTACCATTAAATAATTCAACAAACGCCCCAAATTTTTCAATGCGTTTTACTTTACCAAGATACATTTGACCAACTTCTACTTCACGAACAATATCTTCAATTATTTTCTTAGCTTTTTCATTCATATCTTCATTTATAGAAGAAATGAAAATTGTACCGTCTTGCTCGATGTCGATTTTAACTCCTGTCTCTTCAATAATTTTGTTAATTTGCTTACCGCTCGGCCCAATGACGTCACGGATTTTATCCGGGTTGATTGTCATAGTTAAAATTTTCGGAGCATATTTCGATAACTCTTTTCTTGGTTCTCTAATTGTCGCAAGCATTGACTGTAATATTTCAAGGCGTCCTTTTTTTGCTTGTGTTAATGCCTCTTCTAAAATTTCACGTGATAATCCTTTAATTTTAATATCCATCTGAAGTGCTGTTACACCTTTTTCCGTACCAGCTACTTTGAAGTCCATATCTCCTAGTGCATCTTCCATTCCTTGAATATCTGTAAGAATCGTGTAATGTTCACCAGATTTTACAAGTCCCATAGCAATTCCAGCTACTGGAGCTTTAATTGGAACACCTGCGTCCATCATTGCTAAAGTAGATGCACAAATACTTGCTTGAGATGTTGAACCATTAGATTCAAGAACTTCTGAAACTAAACGAATCGTATATGGGAATTCCTTTTCATCAGGTATAACTGGCTCTAACGCACGTTCTCCTAGAGCTCCATGACCGATTTCACGTCTACCAGGTCCACGCATTGGTCCAGTTTCTCCAACACTAAAGGAAGGGAAATTATAATGATGCATGAAACGTTTAGATTCTTCAATTCCTAATCCATCTAGTATTTGAACATCTCCTAATGCTCCAAGGGTACAAATGCTTAACGCTTGTGTTTGGCCACGTGTAAATAATCCAGAGCCATGTGTTCTAGGAAGTAGGCCAACTTGTGAAGATAAAGGTCTAATTTCATCAGCTTTACGTCCGTCTGGTCGAATTTTTTCTTCTGTAATGAGGCGACGAACCTCTTCTTTTACAAGCTTTGATAAAATTTCCTTAACTTGTTTTATTGTATCTTCGTCAACTTCCTGTTCTTCATAGATCGCAACAATCTCTTCTTTTACCGCATTAATCGCATCTTCTCTAGCGTGCTTTTCAGCAACTTGAATAGCTTTTAATAGTTCTTTCTCTTGAGCTAATTTTCGAACATTTTTTTCAAGTTCAGCATCAAGCTCATATAATTCAACTTCCATTTTTTCTTTACCAATTTGCTTGACTACTTCTTCTTGGAAAGAAATTAACCGTTTGATTTCCTCATGACCGAACATAATTGCTTCAAGCATCGTTTCTTCTGGAACTTCGTCTGCTCCAGCTTCAACCATATTGATGGCATCTTTCGTTCCAGCAACGACTAGATGGATATCACTTTTTTCTGATTGTTCAACAGTAGGGTTTATAACAAATTCGCCATCTACACGACCTACCGTTACACCTGCAATTGGTCCATCAAAAGGAATATCTGAGACGGATAAAGCAAGAGATGAACCAAACATTGCTGCCATTTCAGCTGAACAATCTTGATCAACACTCATCACCATGCTTACAACTTGTACTTCATTACGAAATCCCTCTGGGAACAGCGGGCGAATCGGACGGTCAATTAAGCGACTTGCTAAAATCGCTTTTTCACTTGGACGTCCTTCACGTTTAATAAACCCACCCGGGATTTTCCCGACAGCATATAAACGTTCTTCATAATTAACAGTTAGTGGGAAAAAGTCTACTGCTTTCGCATCTTTAGAAGCAGTAGCAGTTGATAATACGACAGTATCTCCATAGCGGACTAGTACAGCTCCATTTGCTTGTTTCGCTAATTGGCCGATTTCAACAGTTAATGTTCTACCAGCCCATTCTATGGAAAAGACATGCTTTTCTTGTTCCATAAATCATTGAACCCCTCTCTTACTTATGTAAAACATCCACTATGTACTATTATGGACTAATTTATTTCAACATATCAATTTCAAACGTATATGTAAATAGAAAATAATGAACAATATTGATTTTACTTGCATATGAAAATAATTACGATAGAGTTTTTTCTATAGTAAATATTTAAAAGATTGTTGTTTTTTACGGTATATGTCTACACTTTAGGTGGACGTTTCCGTAAAGGGCTAAAAGCATATTAACTACTTTACAGAATTAAGAATTTTCACCTTCATATACACTAAAAAAGCGGGAAAGATCCCGCTTTTTCATTATCGACGTAAGCCTAATTTGTTAATTAATTCACGATAACGAGTTACGTCTTTATTACGTAAGTAAGTTAATAAGTTACGACGTTTACCTACCATCTTTAATAAACCACGACGTGAATGATGGTCTTTTTTGTGAGTACGTAAGTGTTCGTTTAACGTATTGATTTTATCAGTAAGGATAGCAATTTGAACTTCTGGAGAACCAGTATCAGTTTCATGTGTTTTAAACTCGTTAATGATTTCATTCTTACGCTCTTGAGATAATGCCATCCTTTTTCACCTCCTATTATTTAATCCCCTATTACCTAGCAATCGTTGGTGAATCGAATTGCCAAGCAATGGTTTTAAAGCCACAATTAGTATTATATTAAATATATCATAAAAATGCAAGGAAAAGATTATTAAACAAAGTGCAAATTATTTTTTTCTTTAAAAGCTTAGTTATATAAGGTGTTGAAAGTCGCTCCCTTTCCGCAGGGAGTCGCGTGAATTCCAACACGCATTTCATATCCCCACATAAAAACGAGAATATTAGTTATCAGAGGTTACTTAAAAAATATTGCTCAGCTTCTTTTTTATCTTGATGAATTTGTTTGATTAATTCTTGTACACTATTAAATTTTTGTTCACTTCTAATTCGTTTATGCCATTTAACAGTAACTTCTTTATTATAAATCTTTTCATTGAATTGAAAGATATGTACTTCAATACTCGGTTTATCACCCTTTTCCTCATGAAAGGTTGGCTTATAACCGATATTACATACACCATTATATTCAACATCGTCAATAATAATCGATACTGCGTATACTCCCGTTGGTGGGATTAAGTATTCATCTAAAATTTCAATATTCGCTGTCGGAAATCCAATTTTTCTTCCTCTCTTCTCCCCATGAACGACTTTTCCACGAATTTTATGGGGTCTCCCAAGCAATTTAGCTGCATATTGTACATCCCCGCTACGTAACACATTCCGAATAAGTGTCGAACTTATTTTACGGTCAACTTCCATTTGCTTTTCTATTACAGTTTGAGTAAATTGTTCACGAGAATGAAATGGCAACGTTTCCATTGTCCCTTTTCCTAATTGACCATACGTAAAATCAAATCCTGCTACAACATGTTGAATATTTAAACCAATAATGTATTGATCAACAAATTGTTGTGGTAAAAGGGAGGCAAACATTTCCGTAAATTGAACGACAAATAATATGTCTATACCAAGCGATTCTATTAAAGCTATTTTTTCTTTAAGTGGAGTAATATATTCAATATGTTGTACATCTTTTTTTAAAACAACAGAGGGATGAGGATCAAAAGTCATGACAGCACTTTTTAAATTCCATTCTTCTGCTATTTCTTTAGCAGTTAAAATAACTTTTTGATGTCCTCTATGTACTCCATCAAAATAGCCGAGTGCCATAACCATTGGTGAAAAGTCATTGACTTGATAACGATGAGGATGCGACAACCTTATTACCTTCACGTTCGTTCCCCTCTTCTTTTTTTAAAATCAATTTGTTACGAGAACTTTATCTGGTTTAATATATCCATCCTTTTTCGGATGAATCATATAGATTGCAATGCATTTATCATGATGGTAAATAGCAATTCGATCATCTTGATTCAAATTTTTGAAGTGCTTAGGAATGTTAAGCAAAGCACCATTTTGTACTTTCTCTGCTAATGTATCATTAATTGTTAATTTCGGCAAATGGTTTAATGCATCACTAATCGATAATAGACCTTTTTCAAAGTGACCTGTTTTCAAATATTGTTCTATCGTCTCAAAGTTAATACAATATTCTAATGAAAATTGACCCGATTTTGTTCGAATTAAATGAGACATATGAGCTGGATACCCAAGACGTTCACCAATCATAACAGCTAGTGTTCGAATATATGTCCCCTTTGAACAGTTGACCTTAATGTTGAAGGATACCGTATCTCCTTTTCTTTTAAGATCAGATATTCGTTTAAGTTCCTCAATATAAACCGTTCTCGTTGGTCGTTCAACCTCTATTCCTTCTCGAGCATACTCATAAAGCTTCTTTCCATTTACCTTTACTGCTGAATACATAGGAGGGATTTGATCTAGTTTTCCCACCATTTTATTTAGGACTTCTTCTACTTCTTTTATAGACAATGTCTCTGATACTTTTTTTTGGTCGATTATTTCCCCTGATGCATCCTCAGTCGTTGTCGCAACCCCTAATGTCACTTCTGCTTCATAAGTTTTATAGGAAGCGGTTAAATATTGAGCAATTTTCGTTGCTCGACCAATGCAGATAGGGAGAACCCCTGAAACATCAGGATCTAATGTACCAGTATGTCCAACCTTTTTTGTGTGAAAAAGCTTACGGATTTTATTGACACAATCATGTGATGTCATGCCAGAAGGTTTATGTAAAAGTATAACTCCATCCAAGTGAAGATCCTCCTTCTGATAATAAAGTAGGATGAAAAAAGAAGGTGACCTATTTATTCATGCGGTCACCATACTTTATGTTAAAAAACGCTAATATTATTCAGACTCATTTTCTTTTCCACGATTTAGTTCATTAATTAGTGTTTCAATACGGTTTCCGTAGTCAATGGATTCATCAAACTCAAAATGAATTTCAGGAGTTTTTCTTAGACGAATTCTCTGACCAATTTCAGAGCGGATAAAGCCTTTTGCTTTCGCCAGTCCTTTTAACGTATTTTCTTTTTGTTCTTCATCTCCTAATACAGAGATGTAAATTTTAGCAATTTGTAAATCACCGGAAACCCGAACATCCGTAACAGTGACAAAACCAATTCTTGGGTCCTTTATCTTTCTACCAATGATATCACTTAATTCTTTTTTCATCTGTTCAGCAATACGGTTGGCTCGTAAATTCATTCCATCACCTCATTTATACCCAATCGAATGTGGTCACAGTTCGCTCAAGTTCAGGAAAAGAGTCGATGAGCTTTAAAACCTCATCCAACTCTTTTTCCGTTACTTTTCGACTGGAGGAAATACATGCAATTCCTAGTTTTGTCCGTTGCCAAACATTTTGATGGTCAATTTCAGCAACGGAAACATTAAACTTATTTTGCGCTCTTTTCATCACTTTCTGCAATACTGCTCTTTTTTCTTTTAAAGATTGGGCATCATAGATGATGCACTCACATTCGATATATCCGAGCATTAACGCTTAACTTCCTCCATCACGTAAGCCTCTATGACATCTCCTTCTTTAATATCATTGAAGTTTTTAATTGTAATACCACACTCATAGCCTTGTGATACTTCTTTAACATCATCTTTAAAGCGTTTAAGTGTATCAATCTCACCTTCAAAGATAACGATACCATCACGTATTAAACGGATTCCACTGTTTCGTGTAACAGAACCATCTGTTACATAGCAACCTGCAATCGTACCGATTTTAGATACTTTAAACGTTTGACGTACTTCTAATTGGCCGATTACTTTTTCTTCAAATTCAGGATCTAATAGACCCTTCATAGCTGCTTCAATTTCTTCAATTACTTTGTAAATTATTCGGTGTAGACGAATATCTACATTTTCAGCTTCTGCTGTGCGTTTAGCATTTGCATCAGGACGTACATTAAATCCAACTACAATGGCATTAGATGCTGACGCTAAAATAATGTCAGACTCAGTAATTGCCCCTACACCTGTGTGAATAATTTTAACCTTTACACCTTCAACTTCGATTTTTTGAAGTGCTGCAGATAATGCTTCAACAGAACCTTGAACATCTGCTTTTACGATAATATTAATTTCTTTCATGTCACCTTGTTTTATTTGCTCAAATAAATCGTCAAGGCTTAGTTTCGCTTTTTCACTACGTTGTTGTTCTAATTGTTTTTGAGCACGTGCTTCACCGATTTGACGAGCTTTTTTCTCATCTTCAAATGCCATGAAACGATCTCCTGCTAAAGGAACATCATTTAAACCTGTTACTTCTACAGGAGTAGAAGGCCCAGCTTCTTTAACACGACGTCCTAAGTCGTTTACCATCGCACGTACACGGCCATAGGTATTACCAACGACGATAGGATCTCCTACTTTTAATGTACCATTTTGAATGAGGAGTGTCGCAACAGACCCTCTTCCTTTATCCAATTCAGCTTCAATTACCGTACCTGTAGCAAGTCTCTTTGAATTTGCTTTTAATTCTTCTACTTCACTTACAAGAAGAATCATTTCTAATAGATCATCGATGCCATCGCCCTTTAAAGCTGAAATAGGAACAAATATTGTGTCGCCTCCCCAGTCCTCTGGAACTAAACCGTGCTCTGTTAACTCTTGCATGACACGGTCTGGATTAGCTGTCGGTTTATCCATTTTATTAACAGCAACAATAATTGGGACTTCTGCAGCTTTTGCATGATTTATCGCTTCAATTGTTTGTGGCATAACACCATCATCCGCTGCTACGACTAAAATCGTAATATCCGTAACTTTTGCACCACGTGCTCGCATTGTTGTAAATGCTGCGTGTCCTGGAGTATCTAAGAACGTTATTTTCTTTCCGTTAACTTCTACTTGATAAGCACCGATATGCTGTGTTATACCTCCAGCTTCACCAGCGGCTACTTTTGTTTTACGAATGGAATCAAGTAATGTTGTTTTACCATGGTCAACATGACCCATAATTGTAACAATTGGAGGACGAACTTCTAAGTCTTCTTCATTATCTTCTATTTCATATTTTTCGAATTCCGTTTCATCAAATACAATCTCTTCTTCCACTTCAACCCCGTATTCTGAAGCAATCAGTTCAATTGTATCTTTATCAAGATCTTGGTTAATAGTTGCCATAATACCAAGCATCATTAATTTTTTAATAATTTCAGTAGGTTCTTTTCCTAATTTTTCAGCTAATTCTCCAACCGTTAATGATTCCGTAAACGTAATTTTCTCAGGAAGCTCTTTTTTCGGCTTCACTTGCTCGTTAGAAGCTTGTTTTTGTTTTTTCTTTTGGTTTTTATTCTTTTTATTTTTCTTATTATTAAATACTTTATTTTCACTTATGTGAGATTCCTCTTTATTTTTACGAGCTTCTGGCTTTACTTCCCCTTTTTTACTTTGTTTTTTCTTAACAAAATATTCGTCATCATCATTTTCATTAAAATTGTTTACACGATTAACTGGCTTTTGTTTTTTCGGTTCTTCTTTTGGTTGTTTTTTATTTAGTTGCTTATCTAGACGATCAATTACTTCTTCATCAATCATAGACATGTGGTTAGATACTTCTACTTCCATATTTTTCAATGTTTGTATCACTTCTTTACTAGACATGTTTTGTTGTTTTGCATATTCATAAACTCTCATTTTTGCCATAAATTCACCCCCAAAGAAATTAATCGAGCATTTGGTGTAATTTCTCCGCAAATCCTTGATCGATTACAGCCACAACAACTCGCTGACCTTTTCCAATCGCAAGTCCTAATTGATATCGATCTTTGACTTTTACAACAGGTACATGATAAAAGTGACATTTATCTGTCACCTTTTTCATCGTATTTGGCGAAGCATCCTCTGATATTAGAACTAACTTCGCCTTATGATTTCGAACTTCTTTTAATACAAGCTCTTCCCCAGAAATTACTTTTCTTGCCCGATTTGCAAGTCCTAACAGATTCATCCAGCTCTGATTTTTCATTTTGAAGAGAGGTTCTCCTTCTCTATAAGTTCTAATAATTCATCATAAATGGATTCCGGTACGTTAACATTTAAGTGATTAGATAAAATATTCTTTTTCTTTGCTTTTAAAATACAATCCTTATCTAATGTTAAATAAGCTCCACGTCCATTTTTCTTACCTGTCAAATCAACAAACACTTCTCCTTCTTTAGATCGAACAATTCGAACAAGCTCTTTTTTCGGTTTCATCTCACCTGTAGCTACACATTTTCGCAAAGGGATTTTTTTGGCCTTTGACATTTCAATCACCTCTATTCGTCTTGCTCTTCTTGCTCATCTAATAGGGATACTTCTTCGTTGTTTGTTGGGAATATACCAGCTTCTCTTGCATCTGATTCACTTTTAATATCAATCTTCCAACCTGTTAATTTAGCTGCAAGTCGTGCATTTTGTCCACGCTTTCCGATAGCAAGTGATAATTGATAGTCTGGAACAATAACCGTTGTAGATTTTTCCTCTTCATTCACAATAACTTCTAATACTTTTGAAGGGCTTAATGCATTCGCAACAAATTCGACAGGGTCTTCTGACCAACGAACAATATCGATTTTTTCACCCTTTAGTTCATTCACAATAGTTTGTACGCGTTGGCCTTTAGGTCCTACACATGCACCAACTGGATCGACTTCTGGATTATCAGAGTGAACGGAAATTTTCGAACGATCGCCCGCTTCACGTGCAACAGATTTAATTTCTACTGTACCATCATAAATTTCTGGCACTTCCAACTCAAAAAGTCGTTTTAATAAACCCGGATGAGTTCGAGAAACAAAAATTTGTGGACCTTTTGTCGTTTTTTCGACTTTTGTAATATAGACTTTAATGCGATCATGAGGTTGATATTGTTCATTTGGCATTTGTTCACTAATCGGTAATAATGCCTCAATTTTTCCTAAGCTGACATAAATAAATTTAGAATCCGTTCTTTGGACAATACCTGTCATAATATCTTCTTCACGATCAATAAATTCAGCATAAATTACTCCACGTTCAGCTTCACGAACACGTTGTGTTACAACTTGCTTTGCTGTTTGTGCAGCAATTCGCCCAAAATCCCTCGGTGTTACTTCAATCTCCACTGTGTCGCCCGTTTCATAGTTAGGGTTTATGGATTTTGCTTCTTCTAAAGAAATTTCTAATCGTGGATCTAACACTTCATCAACGATTTCTTTTCTAGCAAAAACGCGCATCGTTCCTGTTTCACGATTGATATCTACACGAACATTTTGTGCTTGATTAAAATTACGTTTATAGGCAGAAATAAGTGCTGCCTCAATTGCTTCAATAATAACCTCTTTTCCTATGCCCTTTTCTTTTTCCAATACCGTTAGGGCATCTAATAGTTCACTGCTCATTGAGTGTGTTCCCCCTTGCATTTAGAAAATAATTAAAAATTAAATGAAACAGCCAATCTTGCTTTTGCGATTTTTTCATAAGGAATTGTTACCTCTTTTGTTCTAGTTTTCACTCTTATATTTAAGGTGACAGTTTCACCGTCAAAACTTGTAAGCTCCCCTTCAAATTGTTTTTCTCCATTTATTGGTTCATATGTTTTAACGAGAACATGTTTCCCTATTGATTTCTCAAAATCTTTCGCATTCTTTAAAGGTCTTTCTGCTCCAGGTGAAGATACTTCAAGAAAATAATTATGTGGAATTGGATCAACTTCATCTAATTTTACACTTAATTTTTCACTTAGCTGTCCACATTCTTCAATATCAACACCCGTATCAGAATCAACAAATACTCGTAAAAACCAATTCTTTCCCTCTTTTACATATTCAATATCAACAAGCTCTAAATTCATCTCATCCACTATAGGGGTCACAAGTTCTTCTACAATTCCCGTTACAGATTTACTCATTATTTTCCTCCTCATGTTTTCGAGACCTAAATTGATGAAAATCCCTGCTATAGTAGCAGGGAGTATGTACAGTCCATAACAATTGAGGTTTTGGGCGAACGAAATGCTCCAAAAATTTTTTCCCAATAGGAAAGAGTGGGTTTCCCCACTCTTTACCATTTCCCGTTAGCATTTCCATATTGAATATAACATAACCGTTAAAGGAATGCAAATCAAACCTTAAAACAAGGACAATTGATTTTGCTCTGGAAGTGACTTTAAACATCCGTGATTATCTAAGTATTCTAGAATTGTTTTGGAAATCCGACCTCTTTCCCTTAAGTCCTCTTTTGATAAAAAGTCTCCTTCTTCTCTTGCTTTTACAATATTAATAGCCGCATTTGTTCCTAAGCCAGGAATGGAATTAAATGGTGGAATAAGTGTGTCTCCATCAATAATAAATTCTGTTGCACTAGATCGATATAAATCAACTTTTTGGAAAGAAAATCCTCTTTCACACATTTCAAGTGCCATTTCTAATACGGTTAGTAAACTTTTTTCCTTCGGTGTTGCATCCAGACCCTTTGCATTGATTTCTTCAATTTTAGCGCGAATCGCCGTTGAACCTTTAATCATCGATTCAATATCAAAATCATCCGCACGAACTGTAAAATAAGTTGCATAATATAAAAGAGGAAAGTGTACTTTAAAGTATGCGATCCGTACAGCCATTAATACGTAGGCTGCGGCATGGGCCTTTGGAAACATGTATTTAATTTTTTTACAAGATTCAATATACCAATCTGGCACTCCATTTTTTCTCATTTCCTCTTCCCATTCAGGCTGTAATCCTTTTCCTTTACGAACAAACTCCATAATTTTAAAGGCTAGAGATGGTTCTAGACCTTGATAAATTAAATATACCATTATATCGTCACGACATCCGATTACTTCACTTAATGTACAAGTTCCATCTTGAATTAATTCTTGAGCATTTCCGAGCCATACATCTGTCCCGTGTGATAACCCAGATATTTGGACGAGCTCAGAAAAGGTTGTCGGTTTTGTATCTTCAAGCATTTGTCTAACAAATCGTGTTCCAAATTCAGGAATTCCTAATGTTCCTGTTTTACACATGATTTGTTCTTCCGTTACACCGAGTGATTCAGTTCCACTGAATATTTTCATCACTTCAGGATCATCTGTCGGAATCGTTTTTGGATCTATACCACTTAAATCTTGTAACATACGAATAACGGTCGGATCATCGTGTCCAAGGATATCTAGTTTTAATAAGTTATCATGGATCGAGTGGAAATCAAAGTGTGTTGTTCTCCATTCAGCACTCGTATCATCAGCTGGGTATTGAATTGGTGAAAAATCGTAAATATCCATATAATCTGGAACAACGATAATTCCTCCTGGATGTTGCCCTGTTGTTCGCTTAACACCAGTACATCCTTGAACAAGTCGGTCAATCTCTGCACCGCGCATAAGAATGTTATGATCATTTGCATATCCTTTTACAAAGCCATAAGCTGTTTTTTCCGCAACCGTACCAATCGTTCCTGCTCGGTAAACGTTATCTTCACCAAATAACACTTTTGTATAGTTATGGGCACGTGGCTGATATTCACCTGAGAAGTTCAAATCAATATCAGGGACTTTATCCCCTTTAAAGCCTAAAAACGTTTCAAACGGGATATCGTGACCATCTTTATTATATTTAGCTCCACATTTTGGACAATCTTTATCAGGTAAATCAAATCCTGAACCGACTGAACCATCATTGAAAAATTCAGAGTGCTTACAGTCAGGACAAACATAATGTGGAGGAAGTGGATTAACCTCTGTAATCTCCGTCATTGTTGCCACAAAAGATGATCCAACTGATCCTCGTGAACCGACAAGGTAACCATCATCAAGTGACTTTTTTACAAGTTTATGAGAAATTAAGTAAATAACCGCAAATCCATGTCCTATAATACTTTTTAATTCCTTCTCTAAGCGAGCTTCAACAATTTCAGGTAACGGATCTCCGTAAATACTTCTAGCTCTTTCATAGCTCATTCCACGAATTTCTTCTTCTGCACCTTCAATTTTCGGTGTATATAAATCGTCTTTAATTGGTTTTACTTCTCCTATTAATGAAGCAATTTTTTGAGAATTTTCTACTACAATTTCTTCTGCTTTTTCTTTCCCTAAAAATTGAAAAGCTTCTAGCATTTCATTTGTTGTTCGAAAATGAACATCTGGTAAAGTATGTCGATTTAATGGATTAGCTCCTCCTTGTGAGCTAATCAGTATTTTTCGATATATTTTATCTTCTTTATTTAAATAATGAACATTACCGGTTGCTACAACAGGAATGTTTAACTTTTCACCAAGCTTTACAATATTTTTAATAATATCTCTCAACGCCACATCGTTTCGAACAAGCTCTAATTCTATTAAATGCTGGTATATAGCTGGGGGATGCACTTCTAGATAATCGTAAAATTTAGCGATTTTTTCGACCTCTTCCGGTGATTTTTGCATCATACCTTCAAAGACTTCACCTTTATCACAGCCAGATCCAACTAGAATGCCTTCACGATGTTTAGTTAGTACAGACCTTGGTATTCTCGGTACACGATAAAAGTATTCAACGTGTGATAAAGAAACTAGCTTAAACAAGTTTTTAAGGCCTGTTTCGTTTTGAGCTAGTAAAATAGCATGGAAAGGTCTAGAACGTTGATAAGCTTTTCCATCACCGAGCTTTTCGTTCATCTCATTGTGTAAACGAATGGCTCTTTCTTCTACATCCTTTAACATTTTAATTAATAAATATCCCGTCGCTTCGGCATCATAAATAGCACGGTGATGCTGGGTTAGTTCTATATCAAATTTTTTACATAACGTATTAAGTCTATGGTTCTTTAACTCTGGGTATAGGGAGCGTGCAAGCTCTAATGTATCGATAACAGGATTAATAGCTTTTTCTTCTCCTAAAAGTCGTTGATAACCAACATTTAAAAAGCCCATATCGAAGCTTGCGTTATGAGCAACTAATATACTGTCAGCTACCCAATCTTTAAATTTACGTAACACTTCATCGACATCTGGTGCATCCTTTACCATATCGTCCGTAATTCCCGTTAATTCAATCGTTGTTGCTGACAGAGGCTCATGTGGATTAGCAAATGATTCGAATCGATCAATAATTTCCCCATTTTTTATCTTAACAGCAGCAAGTTCGATAATGGTATCATAAACAGCAGATAACCCGGTTGTTTCTACGTCAAAGACAACATATGTTGCATCCTCTAACAATATAGGAGCATCGTTATATGTAATCGGAACTCCATCATCTACAATATTTGCTTCTAATCCATAAATCATTTTAATACCATGCTTTTTACTTGCTGAGTATGCTTCAGGAAATGCTTGTACAACAGAATGGTCGGTTATTGCAATAGCATCATGTCCCCATTTTTTTGCTTGCCCAACGAGTGTTGAAATTGATGTTACAGCGTCCATTTGACTCATTGGAGAATGAAGATGCAATTCAACACGTTTCTTTCCTTCTTCAGCTGTGTCTTGTCTTTCTTTCGGTTTTATTTCGTTAATGTCATTAGCAATCATTACTAGATCACGGACAAATGTATCGTTTTGAATACTTCCGCGAACCTTTAGCCACATACCTTTGTTAATCATTTGTAATGTTTTTGCATCCTCTTTATCGCGAGCAAACATTTTCACAAGAATGGAATTCGTGTAGTCGGTTATTTTAAATGTACATAACGTTCGACCACTTTTTAGTTCTTTTGTTTCTGCATCAAATACAAAACCTTGAATAACAACTCTTCTCTCTTCTTCTATAATGCTATCTAATGTACGAATTTCTTCTTCATCTTTAATTGGATATCCAATAATTAGAGGACCTGTAGGCTGTTCACTTTCTTCTTCCTTCACTGCTTTTTGACGATTTTCCATTTCTGCAATTGCCTGAATGACTTTTTCTTGATCCTCTTTTTGTCTTTGCTCCTCAAACTTCCTGAGTTCTTCATCAGATATATTAATTTGTGTATCTATTTGCAAGGCGGGAAATCCATATGATTCAAATATATTTTGAATATATGATCCATATTTTTTCTTGATCGCCTGTGACTCCGTATCATTTCGTGTGTTAACAATTAATTTTAATCCTTGGATTTTTGGAACTTGATTGGATAAAAGAGATAAAATAGGTGGTGAAATACCGTCTATTTCTTGTATACATGCTGGCCAATATGACTGAATTAATGATTCTGCAACTTCTGGTTCTTCAACTTTAATAGAAAATGTGACATTGGCTATGTGAGAAAAGCTATTTACTAGTCGACTATGAAATAGTTGATAGATTTCATAAGGTAATATTTGATTTAATAAAAATTGAAAATGCCAGCTTTTTTTGGTCTTGTGGACAGTTAGTTTTTGAATAGCACCATTTTCAAAGTATTGTATGATTTCATCATTATTTAATTGCAATTGTTGGAGTAGGAGTCGAAATCGTTCCTTCTGTTCCTTTATTTTCTCATCCATTCAAAGTTTTCCCCTCTCTCCAAAATAATCAAGGAAGTTTTATTTTCTATAACAAAGTGAGGTACCTCAGAGCTTGAGGTACCTTCCTTAATCATCATAACATGAAAGGATCAAACTTTCATTTATAATTATTACCTTTCAGCTTATAGATTTTGCAATAATTGTTGAAGTGCATCTTTTAGTTCGTGAATTGGAACTTCCATGCTTTCACCTGTTTTACGTACCTTTACTTCAACAATTCCTTCATTTGCTTTCTTTCCAATTACAACACGTACTGGTATACCAATTAAATCAGAATCTGCAAACTTAACACCAGCACGTTCAGGTCGATCATCATATAAAACTTCAAATCCATTTGTTAATAGTTCATCATATAATCGGTTTGCTAAGGATTGTTGATCTTCATTTTTTATGTTTACTGGAATTAAATGTACATGGAATGGTGCAACGGATACTGGCCATGTAATTCCATTATCATCATGAAATTGTTCAACAACTGCTGATAATGTACGAGATACTCCAATTCCATAGCAACCCATAATCATTGGTTGAGCTTTTCCGTTTTCATCTAAATAAGTAGCTTTCATATCATTACTATATCGTGTTCCTAATTTAAATACATGTCCAACTTCAATACCTTTCGCAAATTTAATTGTTCCAATTCCATCTGGAGATGGGTCTCCCTCTTGAATAAAGCGTAAATCAGCATATTGTTTAACTTTGAAATCACGTTCAGGATTTACCCCTTTATAATGAGCATTTTCTTCATTTGCTCCACATACTCCATTTACAATATAGGAGACTGCATGATCAGCTATTATATCTACTTTTTCTGAATCGATATTGATTGGTCCTATAAAACCAGGAACACAATCCATAACTTCTTTTGTTTCTTCTTCCGTTGCAAGTTCAACAACAGAAGCTTCATATAAGTTTTTTAATTTAATATCATTAACTTCATGGTCACCACGTACAAGTACTAACACAAACTTTTCATCAACCTTAAATAATAAAGATTTAATACATTTTGTGTTATCAATATTTAAAAATGCTGATACCTCTTCAATCGTTCTTTGATTCGGTGTCTCTACTTTTACAAGCTCTTGTTCTTGTTCATTTGCTTTTTCATACTCTACTACAACTGGAGCCATTTCAATATTTGCAGCAAAATCAGAAGAATCAGAGTATGCGATTGTGTCTTCACCGATTTCGGAAAGAACCATAAATTCATGTGTATCTTTTCCACCCATTGCCCCAGAGTCCGCAATAACCGCACGGAAATTTAGTCCACAACGAGTAAAAATATTGCTATAGGCTTGACGAATTTTTTCATATGTTTCATCTAAGCTCTCATAAGAAGAATGGAACGAGTACGCATCCTTCATAATAAATTCACGACCACGCAATAGTCCAAATCGAGGACGCTTTTCATCGCGGAATTTCGTCTGAATTTGGTATAACGTAATCGGTAAACGCTTGTATGATTTAATTTCATCACGTACAAGGCTTGTAATCACTTCTTCATGTGTCGGTCCAAGTGCAAAATCACGATCATGTCGGTCTTTAATTCTCATTAACTCTGGACCATATGAATACCATCGGCCGGATTCCTGCCATAATTCAGCTTGTTGAAGCGCTGGCATTACAAGTTCAACCGCTCCAGCTCGATTCATTTCTTCACGAACGATTGATTCAATTTTTTTTAACACCTTTGTAGCAAGAGGTAAGTAGCTATATACGCCACTTGCCGTTTGACGAATAAACCCAGCTCGTAATAAGAGCTGATGACTTTTTACTTCTGCATCCGCTGGAACTTCACGTAACGTCGGAATAAATGACATACTTTGTTTCATATTCTGCACCTCAATTCCGTATTTCAATATCTTTGAAAATCATATTTTTAAAAGTAGGTTATTTTCTAAAAGATTGTTGTTTTTTCTTAAAAAATAAATCCATTATGCTACATTTGAATGAATTTTTTAGCAAAAGGCAGCTTTCCTTTTGGAAAAAACGAGCATAGCAAGACCCCGTAGTGTGTAAAACACAGAAGGCTCACGAAACATCTTCGGAAAGCATCCTTCTGAAGCGAAGAGGTTTAAGAAAAAAACCTAAAAGAAAAAGCGTTGTAAATCATTCCATGTTACAACAAGCATTAATAACATTAGTAAAGCGAAGCCGATAAAGTGGACGATTCCTTCTTTTTGACGATCAATTGGCTTTCCTCTTACAGCCTCAATTGCAAAGAAAAGTAGCCTTCCACCATCAAGTGCTGGAATTGGTAGTAAGTTCATAATCCCAAGGTTTATACTTAAAAGTGCCGTCCAATTTAACAGGTTAATGATACCTGTTTGGGCAATTTTTCCTGTCATATCATATATCCCTACTGGACCTGAGAGCATTTCAATAGAAAATTGTCCTGTAATTAATTTTCCTAAGCTGAGTAAAATTTCCTTTGTCCAACGATATGTCTCTGTTATCCCAAATTGAAGAGACCCCAGTAATGTTTTTTCAACAGGACTGTAAACACCAATCAAGCCAATTGTTTCTTCCCCAACCTGTCTAGCTTCTGGCGTTACAGACAAATCAATTGTTTCTCCGTTACGTTCAATAACAAACGGAAGCTCTTTCTCGGGATTTTCCCGAACGATTTCAACAACATCTCTCCACTCATCAACAGGATTACCAGCGATTGATTTTACGATATCTCCTTGTTGTAAGCCTGCTTCCTTTGCAGCGCCATCTTCTGTTAGTTCACCTAAAATAGGCTCATTGATAGGTGCCCCTTGAATAAATCCAAGTAAAAATAAAACGACAAATGCTAAAACAAAGTTCATAAAAGGTCCAGCAATAATTGCTAATGTGCGCTGTCCTAACGTTTTAGAAGCAAATTGACGTTCATATGGTGCAATTTGAATTTCTTCTCCATCAACAACAAAGTATGAAGTTTTACTCACTTCAAAACGTTGTAGTCTTTCTTCTCCCTCTTCATATCCGGTTATAAACATTTCACGTTCAACATCAGCTTTTTCTACTTCGATTACTTTCGCATCTGGATATTTATCTTTTTGATTCAAAATAATTTTCTCTACTTCACCTTTTGAATTAAAGAGTAGGCCGACATGATATCCCGGTTTTACATCAATCATTTCCGGGTCTTCACCAGCCATTCTCACAAACCCACCAATTGGTAGTAGGCGGATAGTATAAACGGTCTCACTCTTTTTAAAATGGAAAACTTTTGGGCCAAATCCTATAGCAAATTCTCTACATAAAATACCTGCTCGTTTTGCCATTATTAAATGCCCCAGCTCATGGAAGAATACGAGTGCGCCAAAAATTAATATAAAAGAAATAACCGTGTTCACAAGCAAAACCACCTTTATTTAATTAATGATTGAACATAATATCTTGTTGTTTGATCAACGTGTAATATTTCTTCTAATGATGGATTTTGAATAGCTTGATGCTTACTTAAAGCTTGCTCGATTAAATCTTCAATAGCTAGAAAAGATATTTTCCCTTCTAAAAAGGCCTGTACAGCCACTTCGTTTGCTGCATTTAAAACAGTTGTCATTGTACCACCTATTTTACCCGAATCATAGGCAAATTTTAAGCAGCGAAAGCGATCAAAATCAACGTTACTAAAATGAAGTGTTCCGATTTCAGCCAAATTTAAACGCTCGGTAATAGATAATGGTAGCCTGTCTGGATAAGTTAATGCATATTGAATAGGTACTTTCATATCCGGTGTACCAAGCTGTGCAATTACACTCCCATCATGAAATTCAATCATAGAATGAATAATGCTTTCTTTATGTAATAATACATTAATTTTCTCATAATCAATTGAAAATAACCAGTGAGCTTCAATGACTTCTAGACCTTTATTCATCATTGTTGCTGAATCAATGGTAATTTTGGCGCCCATTGACCAATTTGGGTGGTTTAATGCTTGTTCAACTGTTACATCCTTCAATTCTTCTCTTGTTTGATTACGAAAGCTTCCTCCTGAAGCAGTTAATATTAAGCGTTCAATGTTTTTTTCCTTTTCACCTTGCAGGCATTGAAAGATTGCAGAGTGTTCACTATCAACTGGTAGTAAATTCACCTCATGACGCTTGGCATATTCTGTGACAATATGCCCTGCTGTTACTAATGTCTCTTTATTAGCGATTGCTATGTCTTTTTTTGCTTCAATAGCATGTAAGGTTGGGACTAAACCTACACTACCAATAACTGCATTGACAAGTATATTCGCTTTATCATATGTTGAAACCTCTATTAAAGCTTCATTACCATATTTAATCGTAACATTGGCTGGACATTCGTGAACAATTTTTTCATAAATCTCTTTTGATTGAACAGCGACCAATTCAGGCTGAAATTCATGAATCGCTTTTAACCCAAGATCTATATTTCGTCCAAAGCTCATCGCTACTAATTGAAAATGGTCCCGATGATGCCTAATGATATCAAGAGTCTGTTGACCAATCGAACCAGTTGCTCCAAGTAAACTTATGTACCTCACATTGTCACTCCCAATCAATTAACGCGTCAAAATATAATTAATAAAAAATATAAAATAGGTAAAACGAATAACAAACTATCAAAACGGTCTAAAATCCCACCATGTCCCGGTAATATTGTACCAGAATCTTTCACATCATAATGCCTTTTTAGTGCTGATTCTACTAAATCACCAATTTGTCCAAAAACAGAAACAAAAATGGTAATGACAACCAAATGTAAATATGACTCTGTAAAGTTTGTCACAGCTTGAAAGATGATTCCAACTATTAGAGCAGACAAAATACCTCCAAAGAATCCTTCAATCGTTTTATTCGGACTAATTTCAGGCCAAAGCTTGTTTTTACCATACGACTTTCCTATAAAATAGGCTCCTGAATCGGTTGCCCATATGAGAAACATAGCAAAAAGTATGTACTCTAGCCCACGCTCTCTTGTTTCAATCAAAAAGTAAAACCCAACCCCAACATATAAAATAGCCACAATTGAAAAGCCAACATCATCAAATGTAAATCGATTTTTCGTAATAACAGTGTAGGTCAAGAAAAACAAAGCAGCAAGAAAAACCGTACCAACCTTACTAATATTTATATCATTTAAAACCTCAATATAACGTTCAGGAAATAATAATACCCATAGAAACAATAAGCTAGCAATTCCCGGAACGGATGTTATCTTAATTTTTTTCATTCTCAACAATTCAAATAAACCAATTGATGCCATCATATATACTAAAATAGAAAATGGTATCCCACCTATAACAACGACTGGAATAAATAAAGCTGCTGCTGCGATTGCTGTTATAATTCGAGTTTTCATATTTATATCACCTTCTAAACGCCGCCGAATCTGCGACCTCTATGTTGAAAATCAGAAATGGCCTTTAGGAAATGCTCTTCTTGAAAGTCTGGCCATAAAACATCTGTAAACCAAAATTCTGTATAAGCTAGCTGCCAAAGTAAAAAGTTACTTAAGCGTAGCTCACCACTTGTACGAATCAAAAGGTCAGGGTCATACAATGAATGGGTCATTAAATATGATGAAAATGTTTCTTCATTAATTTCATCCAAAGAGATTTGTCCATTCTTATAATTTTGTGCAATCTCCTGAACGGCTTTAACAATTTCCGCACGACTTCCATAGTTTAAAGCAAAATTCAAAATGAGTCCTGAATTATTTTTAGTTTCCTCAATCGCTTTGGTCACAGCACGTCTAGTATGTTCTGGTAACTGTTTCAAATCACCAATTACACGAACCTGCACATTTTGTTCGACTAACTCAGGCAAAAATGTGCTTAAAAATTCTTCTGGTAATTTCATTAAATATTCAACTTCTAGTTTTGGCCTTTTCCAATTTTCTGTTGAAAAAGCATATAATGTTAATACTTTCACCCCTAGTTGATTGGCCAATTTTGTCACTCTTCTAACGACCTTCATTCCTTCATGATGCCCTGCCATTCTTGGAAGGGAGCGTTTTTTCGCCCAGCGTCCATTTCCATCCATGATGATGGCTACATGTTGCGGTATTTCATGTTTTTTTAATTCTTCTACAGATATAGATTGATTAGGTTGTTCGGAGTTTTTCCATTTTTTCAAGAAATTAAACATGCGAATCCTCCAAAGAGAAAATATGTAATAGATTTTCTATCCATGTCTGATGAACAAAAAAACCCCCTGTAAAGCAAAGAGGGTTTTTTACACATTTCTATTTTACAAAGAAACCGATTAAACTTCCATGATTTCTTTTTCTTTCTCTTTTGTAGCTTCATCAATTTTCTTTACAAATTCATCAGTTAGCTTCTGTACATCATCTTGATAGCTTCTTAAATCATCTTCTGTAATTTCACCATTTTTTTCAAGTTTCTTCAATTCATCGTTTGCATCACGACGAACGTTTCGTACAGCTACTTTTGCATCTTCTGAATATTTTCGAACAAGCTTAGCTAATTCTTTACGACGTTCCTCTGTTAATGCCGGAATTGTAATACGAATAACAGAGCCATCACTAGTTGGTGTTAAACCTAAATCTGATTTTAAGATTGCTTTTTCAATTTCTCCTAAGGAAGATTTGTCATAAGGTTGAATGACAAGTAATCGAGCTTCAGGAACACTGATTGATGCAAGTTGGTTAACAGGTGTTAAAGCACCATAATAATCAACTTGTACTTTATCTAACAGTGAAGCACTAGCGCGACCAGCACGAACACCTGCTAATTCACGTTTTAAAGCAGATAAAGCTTTATCCATTCGTTCTTTGGATTGATTTAGTACTTGGTTTGGCATAACTTATTTCCCCCTTACAATTGTTCCGATATTTTCTCCTAAAACAGCACGTTTAATATTTCCTTCTTCCATAATAGAGAAGACAATTAATGGAATATCATTATCCATACATAATGAGGAGGCAGTGGAATCCATAACTGCAAGTCCTTCTTTCAATACGTCTAAATAGGATAATTGATCATATTTAATTGCAGAGGCATCTTTTTTCGGATCGGCACTATAAACACCATCTACATTGTTTTTCGCCATTAAAATAACATCTGCTTCAATTTCCGCTGCTCTCAATGCAGCCGTTGTATCTGTTGAAAAGTATGGATTTCCTGTACCTGCTGCAAAAATAACGACACGCTTTTTCTCAAGGTGACGGATTGCTTTTCTTCTTATGTACGGTTCAGCAACTTGGCGCATTTCAATAGAAGTTTGAACGCGTGTTTGAATACCTAAATTTTCAAGACTATCTTGGAGAGCTAACGAGTTCATAACTGTAGCGAGCATTCCCATATAATCAGCCGTTGCCCGATCCATGCCCATTTCACTACCGATTTTCCCTCGCCAAATATTGCCGCCACCAACTACAACTGCAACTTCTATACCAAGTTCCGCAATTTCTTTTACTTGTTTGGCAATGGATTGAATAACAGTAGGATTAATTCCAAATCCTTGTTTTCCAGCTAAAGCTTCACCGCTTAATTTCAAGACAATGCGTTTATATTTCGGTGTTTCCATAATTCCCTCCAACTTTTCATGGCTGTCTACAAGGATAATGGTAGACAACGAGCTCATAAATTTCGAAAAAGAGGGAACACATGTTTAGTGTTCCCTTTATTTGAACTTGTAAAGGGACATCGTTCCCTTTACTTGCGAAAGAATAAATAGGGATAAAAATTTCCCATTTAAATTAACCCTAAAACTTTTCTATTATTATTTTTTCACTTGGTTCATAACTTCTTCTGCGAAGTTATCTTGACGTTTTTCGATTCCTTCACCAACTTCATAACGTACAAACGTTTTAATAGTCGCGCCTTTACCTTTTACGAAGTCACGTACTTTTTCATCTGGATTTTTAACAAAGCTTTGGTCAAGTAAGCAAATTTCTTCAAAAAATTTGTTTAAGCGACCTTCAACCATTTTTTCAACAATATGTTCAGGCTTACCTTCGTTAAGAGCTTGCTGTTTAAGTACTTCGCGCTCATGGTCAACTTCTGATTGAGAAACTTCTTCACGAGTGATGTATCGTGGGTTAACAGCGGCAACGTGCATCGCTACATCTTTTGCAACTTCCTCATCAGTAGTACCTTCTAATACAGTTAATACTGCAATGCGACCACCCATGTGTAAATATGCACCAAATGCATCATTATCAGATTTAGCTACTACTTCAAATCGACGAAGAGTAATTTTCTCTCCAATTTTCGCAATTGCTTCATTGATGTAATCTTGAACAGTTTGACCATTTTCCATCGTAGAAGCAAGTGCCTCATCAAGGTTAGCTGGCTTTTTTGCTAAAAGATGTGCGGCTAAATCTTCAAGTAATTTCTTGAAGGATTCGTTCTTAGCTACGAAGTCAGTTTCAGAGTTAACTTCAATAATTACTGCATCGTTACCTTCAGTTTTAATTAATGTGGAACCTTCAGCAGCAATACGGTCTGCTTTTTTAGCTGCCTTGGCAATACCTTTTTCACGAAGATAGTCAATTGCTTTTTCCATATCTCCGTTTGTTTCTGTTAACGCTTTTTTACAATCCATCATACCAGCGCCAGTTTTTTCACGCAGTTCTTTTACCATTTGAGCAGTAATTGCCATTCAAATTTCCTCCTTTAAATTCCTTTGTATGTATACAATGCATTGTTTAAAAAAAGGTGATAAAAGGCTTCAATCCCCTCTTATCACCTTTTTGCTCATTAAGCAGTTGTAGTTGTTTCTTCGCCTTGTTTACCTTCTAATATTGCATCTGCAATTTTAGAAGTAAGTAATTTTACAGCGCGAATTGCATCATCGTTTGCAGGGATCACGTAATCAATTTCATCTGGATCGCAGTTTGTATCAACGATTCCGATAATTGGAATGTTTAATTTACGTGCTTCAGCAACTGCAATACGCTCTTTACGAGGGTCGATGACGAATAGCGCATCTGGAAGTTGTTTCATATCTTTAATACCGCCTAAGAATTTTTCAAGACGCTCTAATTCTTTCTTTAATTGAACAACTTCTTTTTTCGGTAAAACATCAAATGTACCGTCTTCTTCCATTCTTTGAATGTCTTTTAAACGTTTAATGCGCTTTTGAATTGTAGCAAAGTTAGTTAATGTTCCACCTAACCAACGTTGGTTTACATAGAACATACCTGCACGTTCAGCTTCTTCTTTTACAGAATCTTGAGCTTGCTTTTTCGTACCAACGAAAAGGATTGTTCCTCCATTTGCAGCTAATTCTCTTGTAAATTGGTATGCTTCCTCAACCTTCTTAACTGTTTTTTGAAGGTCGATGATATAGATTCCGTTACGCTCAGTAAAGATGTAACGTTTCATTTTTGGGTTCCAACGGCGTGTTTGGTGACCGAAGTGAACACCTGCTTCAAGTAATTGCTTCATTGAAATAACAGACATCTCTTTTTCCTCCTATGGTTTTTTATCCTCCGCCCGCATCATTTTTAAGCAAGACTGCTTCAAGCAGCACCAATGCTTAAATCAACGAACGTGTGTATTAACACCAAAAACAAATATAACATATGGTAAAGCGGCAATCAAGAAGTAAATCATTCATTTTCATTAAATTTGATAAAAAGTTCAACCTCTGTTTTTCCTATATTTAATTTTTGGGCAATTTCTTCAGGACTATACCCATCATTTAATAATTTAAAAGTTTTGGTTCGTAAATCAAAGTCCGATTCATTATAGTCATCTTTGTCTTTCGCCTCAACATCAAGGACGTCTTCTTGTGATTGAAGTAGACTCTCTAAATGTTTTGGTACTTCATTTTTTCTATTTACGTCTATTTTTGGAGGGATATTTTTTTCTTCTAAAATTTTTTGGCCCTTTGTGGAGAAGAATTCTTTTTGATTAAATTGTGCTAAAAACTTTTCGTTTTCTTCTTTTATCTCCATTAAAAAATAGGATAATGCTTCTTCTGTTTCTTTCTGAATGTTTTTTTGAGAATCCTCTAATTCTTTAAGAGAACGATAGCGAGTAAACAGAACCACTAGTATATATATAGTTGTTATATGTAGTGCAAAGCTAATCATCCATAGTACTGTATTCATATAATTCCCTACTTTATGATACGATTTTTTCTAACACTTTTCTAAGTTTAAATAATGCTCGGGAATGAATCTGAGAAATTCTTGACGTAGACAGCCCTAATACTTGTCCAATTTCCGTTAATGTTAATTCTTCTTTATAAAATAAACTAATTACTAATTGCTCCTTCTCATTTAATTGAGAAATTAATTCTGCTAATTGCTCATAAAGTTCATCTTGAATCAGAACGTCTTCAGGTGTTTTCATTTTTTCATCTTTGATTATAATATTGACGTTTTCGCCATCTTCTTGGTCATGGATTTGTTCATCGATTGAAAGGACATTGGAAAAGAAGTTTTCATTGACAACTTGTATAACTTCTTCTGTTGTCAATCCAAGTTCAGCTGCTACTTCCTCTGCCGTAACTGTTCGTAAATATTTTTGCTCCAATCTTTCAATTGTAGCTTCTACCTTTTTAGCTTTTTCACGTGAACTTCTTGGTAACCAATCTTCCCTTCTTAATCCATCTAATATAGCTCCTCGTATCCTGAAAGTCGCATATGTGTCAAATTTCAAGTCACGATTTGGATCATATTTTTCAAGTGCATCATATAATCCATGCAAGCCAAGACTCATCAAGTCTTCTTTATCTACATTTTTGGGCAAACCAGCTGAAATCCGTCCAACATGATAACGTACTAAAGGCATGTATTTCTTAATGAGCATATTTCCTGCTTGTGTGTCTCTTGTTTCAAGCCATCTTTCCCAAAAAATCTTTTCCTCTTCCATTGTCGCTTGGGCCATTTTTCATTCCTCCTCCATAGCGCAATCATACCCGAATTTCAAATCTCTTTTATCCCTTTATTAACCGTACGAACTTTTAATATCGTTGTTTTCGGGTCAAACTCAATGGTTCGTCCACTACTTCCCCCAACGTCCTCACTTACAATTGGTATTCCATATTTTTTCAATTCATTTTTAATTGCCTCAACATTTCGCGGACCAATTCGCATAATGTCAGAGGTAGGCTGGAAAGAAAACATCTGAGCTCCCCCAGCCATTTTTGCTTTTAATGCACCAATTGGAGTACCATCTTTTTCAAAATATTGAATGAGCTCGTTTACAGCTGTGTCAGCGTATTTCGCTTTATTAACCATTTCTGTTTTCGATAAGCTTGAGTCAGGTAACATAATATGAGCAAGTCCGGCTATTTCCTTTCTTTCATCATAAATGACTAATCCTACACATGAACCGAGACCAGTTGTCCGAATTGTATCTGGTGCTTTGACATACTTTAAATCAGCTATCCCCACTTTTACAACCTTAATTAATTGATTCATCTCATTTAACCTCTAATTTTTTAAAAATTTTCTCATAGGAATGATGATTAGGTAAGAAGAAAATATGCCCTTTAATAAAATCATCTTGCTCGTCTCCATCATCCTTTATAACTGTATCGATAATAAGAGCATAATCACTTTCTATTGATAATTCGATTAATCCGTGGCTGATGACTGCTCCAAACATATCAACACTTAAAGACGGTACAGATTGATATATAAAGAGATTCGTTAAATCTGATAATGCTGCAACATATGAACCTATTAATATATTTCCTAACTCCTGTAAAGCCGAAATCGCAATTTCTGACATCTGTTCACCAATCTGAATCTTACTCCCAACTAAATCTTTTATATATTGTTCTGCTTGTTTAACAGATAAAACAAAGAACATGGAACCCGAAAAGTCACCATCAAGACGAAGATAGATGGAAACAACCTCTTCTTCACTTCCGATTAATTCCATTATTTCGTCAAACGTTCCAATCTTAACATTTGGAACCTTCATATTAATCTTTTTATTCAATATATTTGATAATGCCGTTGCTGCATTTCCGGCACCAATGTTTCCAATTTCTTTAATGATATCTAGCTGTTTTTCAGAAAGGTTCAATAAAGAGCTCATTTTATATTCTCCTGTAAAACTTTTTCTAAATCTAATAGCATCACTAAACGTTTTCCGATTTTAGCTACACCTTTAATATATTTTGACTCTACTCCACCAACGACTTCTGGAGCAGGTTCAATTTGATCTTCTGTTATATCAATAACATCTTGTGCTGCATCAACAATTAATCCTACATCAACATTGTTCTTAGAAGAAATAATAACCCGTGTATGGTCATCAACTTCTACTTCTTCCATGTTAAATCTTGAACGTAAATCTATAATTGGAGTAACAACCCCACGTAAATTGATGACACCTTTAATATATTTGGCAGTTCCAGGAACCCTTGTAATATGCACGACTTTTTCAATTGATTTTACTTCTTGAACAAATATTCCATACTCTTTTTCTTGTATTTGAAAGACGATTACCTTCAATTCATTAACGGCCGTTTTAGACATTTTGTTCACTCCTTTACAGGATTGGTTTATTTAATAAGAGCATTACAGTCAATAATTAAAGCAACTTGTCCATCACCTAAAATGGTTGCTCCAGAAATCGCAAATACGTTAGATAAATATTGACCAAGCGATTTTAATACAATTTCTTGTTGACCAATGAAGGAATCAACAACAAGGCCTGCCATTTTGTCCCCCTTCTTTACAACTACAACAGAATAATGATTTACCTCTTCATCTGTCGGTACTTCGAAAAGATCACGTAAAAAGATAAGTGGTACAATTTTTCCTCTGTAATCAATCACCTTATAATCATGTGTGTGTAAAATATCCTCTTCACTAATAACAAGTGACTCTATTATGGAAGAAATAGGGATACCGTACTTTTCGTTTCCTAATTCTACTAACATGACAGAAATGATAGATAGAGTTAAAGGTAGCTGAATAGAGAATAATGTACCTTTTCCTTCCTCTGAATCAATTGAAATGTTACCACCTAGAGATTCTATCGTATTTTTTACGACATCTAGTCCAACACCGCGTCCAGAAATGTCTGAAATTTGATCAGCCGTTGAAAATCCTGATGAGAAGATTAATTCATAAATTTGCTTTTCTGATAGCTTTTCACCATCTTCTTTCGTAATGACTCCACGTTCAATTGCTTTATTTAATACTTTTTTATGATTAATGCCTGCTCCATCATCCTCAATTTCAATAAAAACGTGATTACCGCTATGATAAGCACGAAGAATTAATTTACCTTGCTCATCTTTTCCTTTTTGAATCCGTACTTCTGGCGTTTCAATTCCGTGATCTATCGCATTTCTGATTAAATGAACAAGTGGGTCACCAATTTCATCTATTACTGTACGATCTAATTCAGTTTCAGCTCCAATAATTTCTAGCTTAATTTTTTTATTTAAATCACGAGCTAATTGACGGACCATTCTAGGAAAGCGATTGAATACTGTTTCAATTGGAATCATACGCATATTTAATATAATATTTTGCAAATCACTTGATACACGAGACATTTTCTCTACAGTTTCTTTTAATTCGGGATGATTTAAATCCTTTGAAATTTGTTCAAGTCTACCTTTATCTATTACTAATTCTTCAAATAAATTCATTAAAATGTCTAATCGGTCAATATTGACACGTATCGTTTTTGAAGAAGATTTTGTTTTCACTGATTGATTGGATGGATTGGTTTTCTGGTGTTTTGGCTTATGTTCCACTTTCTTTTCTGCTGCACTCTGAACCGTTGAAGCTACTTCATTTATAGCAGTATCTATCTGTTGACTTCCGATAGCCTCTATTGTTATGTCGTTAACCTCAACAGAAGTAATCTCAGAAACTTTTAATATTTTATTTTTAATATTCTCTTTTTCTTCTTTCGTTATAAATGTCACTAAAAATTGTTCGTTAAAATTCTCCTCTTCTAACATTTCGACAGAAGGAGTCGATTTTAACACTTCTCCATCCTTTTCTAACAATTCAAAAACCATAAAAGCTCGTGCAGCTTTTAATAAACAATCTTCTCGTAAAGTAACGATAATTTCATAAACTTGAAAGCCTTGATCCTTTGATTGCTTTATAACCGTTCTTTCATACTCATCATAATCATGTGAAAGAATTGCATTTTCAGTCATTTGTTGTTTTGAAACAGCATCTTCACCTTTTTCGATCATTTCTAATTTATTCACTAAATCAGTAACATTCTTTTTCCCATCTCCACCACTAGCAATCGATTCAACCATTTCTTCTAAGCTTTCCATAGCTAAGAAAAGAACATCAATTATCTCAGAAGAAACGCCAATGGCTTCATTTCGAAGTGCGTCCAATACATTTTCCATTTTATGTGTAAGATCAGCTAAGTCTTCAAATCCCATTGTTGCACTCATACCTTTTAATGTATGAGCTGAACGAAATATTTCATTTATAATCGTTAAGTCAGATGGGTTTTGCTCAAGCTCAAGCAATTTTTCATTACAGGTTTGTAAATGTTCTTTACTTTCTTCAAGAAAGATTTCTAAATACTGATTCATTTCCATAGCAGGCACACTCCTTTTATTCAAATCAATCTTTGAATAGTATGTGGAATATCCTTTAAATCAACAATATGATCAACAACATTTGCTTCTATTGCTGATTTTGGCATCCCAAATATGATGGAACTTTCTTCTGACTGAGCAATTGTTGTCACATTACCAGCTAACTTTAACTCCTTTAAACCTTTTGTACCATCATGTCCCATACCTGTCATAATGACAGCTATTTTGTGATAGTCCTCTAACTGGCTTAATGATTGAAATAGTATATCAACAGAAGGACGATAGCTTGATTTTTGTGTAGAATCTAAAATTTCTATTTTAAGATTTTTACCAACTTCTTCCACCACTTGCATGTGATATCCACCAGGTGCAATATAAACGACTCCACTTTGTATAAACTCACCATGACGAGCCTCTTTAACAGTTACTTGTGACATGCTGTTTAATCTATCGGCTAATGATTGGGTAAATCCTGGTGGCATATGCTGCACTATAAAATAAGAAGCATTTGTTTCTTTTGATAAGTATGGTATCACTTCTTGAAGGGCTCTCGGTCCACCAGTTGATGTACCAATTCCAACAAGAACTTTTTTATTAGTTTGATTTATCCTTTTTATTTCAATAGTTGTTTCAGTATTTTTTGGTTTAACTTCTACTATACTTTTTTCTACTTTGACTCTTGCAGAAGCAGCTTCTAATACCTTTTCAATTAATTGGTTCTTAATTTTATGTAAATCTAACGAAATTGGCCCTGATGGTTTTGTTAAAAAATCAAATGCTCCGTATTGAAGACATCGTATCGTAATTTCCGCACCAGCTTTCGTCGTACTTGAAAGCATAATAACTGGTAAAGGGTTTTGGTCCATAATGATTTTCAATGTATCAAGTCCATTTAAAATAGGCATTTCAACATCCAATGTCACGACAGTTGGATTTAAGGCTTCTATCTTTTCAAGACCTTCTTTTCCATTCCTTGCAGTACCGATAACTTCAATCTCTGGATGTTCATTTAAGAAATCAGAAATAAGCTTTCTCATGAATGCTGAATCATCGATGACAAGCACTTTTATATTTTTCAAGATTCAATCAGCCTTTCAAAAATAATTTTTTGAACTTTTGAAAAAATCCTTTTTGATGGCTTTTTTTCCCTAAATACTCGTTAGTTATCTTCTCTAGTGCTTTTGCAACAGGTGACATCGGATATTGTATAACAATTGGTGTTTGATTCATCACAGATTGTTGAACATGACGATCTTCCGGAAGATAACCTAACAACTGAAGTTCATGCCCTAAAAATCGGCTAGTTGTTGTATTTAGTCGATCAAAAGTCATATTTCCATCCTTTTGTTTTTGACATCGGTTGACGACAATTTTTATGTTTTTATGTGGATCATATTGGTGAACGAGCTTTATGGATGCATATGCATCCATAACAGCAGTTGGCTCAGGTGTCGTCACAACAATAATTTCGTCTACAGCTAATAAAAAGCGAATACTGTTTTCAGAAATTCCAGCCCCTAAGTCAAACAATATATCCTCATAAGTGGTCACCATTTTCTCAAGTTGCTTCAAAAAATAACGAAATCCTTCATCATGTAATTGAACTATTTTTGATAATGTATTTCCTCCAGACAAATAAGATAAACCGTATGGACCATTTTGTATGACTTGTTCAAACGGTAATTTTTTTTCAAAAATATCGACAATTGAATAAGTTGAGGATGGTTGACCTAGTAACAAATCGATGTTCGCCATTCCGATGTCTGAATCAATAAGCAGTACTTTTTTCTTCTTCTTTGCTAAATTTAAGGAAAGATTTAATACGAAATTGGATTTACCAACCCCTCCCTTACCACTTATGACAGCAACAGTTCTAGCCTGTGACTCATAATATTGCTGTAACTTTCTTCTAAGTTGCCAAGCTTGATCCATTTCCCATCTACCTCATTAGAAAATCGATAAATCGTTCTCTGTTCATTTGATGAATATCATCTGGGACATTTTGTCCATCTGTAATATAGCCAACACCGATATTGGTTTCTAGCACCATATTTAACATGGCCCCATGTGATGAAGTTTCATCATATTTTGTAAAGATAAATTGATGAATAGGTATTCTTGAGAATTGAGCATATATTTTTTTCATATCCTCGTACTTAGATGTTAAGGAAAAGATTAAAAATGTTTCCATTTCATCATTAAAATGAATGATTTTTTCTAAATCGTGAATGTATTGCTCCTCTAAAAAGTTTCGACCTGCTGTATCTATAAAGACAACATCATATGACTTTAGCTTTTCTTTCGCTTTCAGAAAATCTTCACTGCTATAACAAACTTCAACAGGCACATTCAAAATATTGGCATATGTTTTTAATTGATCAATAGCTGCAATTCTGTATGTATCCGTTGTAATGAATGCAATGCTCTTTTTGTGCTTTAACTTAACTAAAGCAGCAAGCTTAGCTAGTGTTGTTGTTTTCCCAACTCCAGTTGGACCAACAACATTAATGTATTTTTTATGAAACGTTATACCATGAAAAGGAATATGTGAAATTTTGTTTCTTACTATATTTTTTAGCGTGCTTTGTATTTGTTCATTTGTCATTGACTTTTGATTCATATAAAATTCTTCCGTCAAAGATGTCATTAGCTCATTTCGAATATTTAATGAAACTTCCGAACTTTTTAATTTATCATTGTGAGCAATCAATTCTTTGGGATACATGTTTTCATGGTCAGTTCGAAGATCCTGAATTAATTCTTTGATCTGTTTCATTTCCTTATATATCGGCTGAAACTCATCGTTGGATGAGTACAAATAGGTTTCTTTTTTTGAAGGTCTTTCAATTTCTTCATCTACACCTGCAATGACTTCAATGTTTTTTTTCTTAAAGAGCCCTAAAAAGCCACCTGTATAAACGACTTTGGAATTTAAAATAACTGCATCTTGTCCAAGCTCTTGACGAATATGCTTCATCGCTTCATGCATTGTCGGTGCTCTATATTTTTTTATTTTCATTAAATATTCACCACCCCGACGCTTTGAACTTCTACGTTCGTCTCAAGTTCATTAAAGGATAATACCGGTATATCCGGTAAATATCGTTCAATAAGTTGTTTTATATACATTCTGACAGCAGGAGAGCAAATAATAATTGGATTAATTTCCTGCATGGAAAGCTGTTCTACATTGCTTGCAACTGATTCAATGATAGCTTGTGACTCTTGTGGATCTAATGATAAATAATTTCCATGTTCAGTTTGATGTACACCATCCGCTATGATTTTTTCGACTTGACCAGATAAAGTAATTACCCTTAATGGTTCTCCTTCTTTTGCATATTGATTCGTAATTTGTTTTGCTAACGCTTGTCTTACATATTCTGTTAATAAATCTGTATCATTTGAAAGTTTCCCATAGTCAGCAAGTGTTTCAAATATGACTGGTAGATTTCTGATCGAAACTTTTTCTTTTAAAAGTTTCGATAATACCTTTTGGATATCTCCAATTGATAATGGATTTGGTGTTACCTCTTCAACCAATATCGGATAAGACTCTTTTAAATGGTCAACAAGCTGCTTTGTTTCATGGCGTCCAAGTAATTCATGTGCATGTCTTTTTAACGTTTCCGTTATATGCGTCGAAACAACAGATGGTGGATCAACAACGGTATAGCCATAAATTTCAGCTTGCTCCTTCATTTCTTCACTTATCCACTTGGCAGGTATTCCAAATGATGGCTCTGTCGTATCAATACCTTCAATTCCATCATCTGTAATATTGGGGCCAAGGGCTAAATAATGATCGAGTAACAGCTCGCCTTTTGCGACTTCATTTCCTTTTATTTTCAAACGATATTCATTTGGGTTTAATTGAATGTTGTCTCTAATACGAACAACTGGTATAACAATGCCTAATTCAACAGCTAACTGCCTTCGAATCATAACAATTCGATCTAAAAGATCTCCACCTTGATTTGTATCTGCAATCGGTATAAGTCCGTAACCAAATTCAAATTCAATTGGATCTAAGTCAATTAAATTCATAATTTGTTCAGGACTCTTCATTTCATTTACTTCGACTTCTTCTTCTACTTCCTCATCTACTTTTGTCATCTCTTCTTGCTGTAATTTCATTAGCCAGTAACCTAGGGCAGCTAAAAGAGCAGCGATAGGGAACGTTAAAACGATTCCAATCGGTGTGACAACTCCTAAAAGGAATATGGTTCCTGATGCTACATAAAGCATTTTCGGATATGCGAATAACTGTTTTGTTATATCACTACCTAAATTCCCATCAGATGCAGCTCGAGTAACGACTATACCGGTCGCAGTTGAAATCAATAATGCTGGAATTTGGCTAACAATTCCATCTCCAACCGTTAACAACGTATATCTTGAGGCTGCTTCTTGAAGGCTTAAATCTTGCTGCAACATTCCAATTATTATTCCAAAAATAATATTTATTAAAACGATGACAATTCCAGCAATCGCATCTCCTTTTACAAATTTACTAGCACCGTCCATTGCCCCGTAAAAATCTGCTTCTCGTTCTACGTTTTCACGACGTTTTCTCGCTTCCTCTTCTGAAATAATTCCAGCATTTAAATCGGCATCAATACTCATTTGCTTCCCTGGCATAGCATCTAGCGTAAAACGTGCCGCTACTTCTGATACGCGTTCGGAACCTTTTGTAATAACGACAAACTGGATAATAATTAAGATTAAAAAGACTACAAACCCAACTAAAACATTTCCTCCAACAACAAACGTACCAAAAGTTTCGACTACTTTCCCTGCTTCACCTCTTGAGAGGATTGATCTTGTTGTGGAAACATTTAACCCGAGGCGAAAAAGGGTTAATAGTAGTAATAATGATGGAAATATGGAAAATTGGAGTGGTTCTTTCATATTCATAGATGTAAGGAGAACCAATAAAGCAAGAGAGATGTTGGTAATAATTAAAATACTCAACATCCATGATGGAAATGGAATGATTAACATTGCGATAATTAAGATAACACTTACTAGAACTGATAAATCTCTTGCTTGCATGTTTCTTCTCTCCTAACAATTGTTACACTTTCTGTTTAACTCGGTATACATAAGCGATTATTTCTGCTACAGCTTGGAAAAATTGCTCCGGAATTGCCTCACCTATTTCAGCCTGGTCAAATAAGGATCTTGCAAGTGGTTTATTTTCAATGGTTATAACATCATGTTCTTTCGCAATTTGTTTTATTTTTTGTGCAATAAAGTCCGTTCCTTTTGCTACAACATATGGTGCATCCATTTTATTTTCGTCATATTTTAATGCAACAGCAAAGTGAGTTGGGTTTGTAATAACAACATCTGCCTTCGGAACCTCTTGCATCATTCGTCTCATGGCTACTTCCCTTTGCTTTTGTTTAATACGAGATTTAATTAAAGGGTCTCCTTCTGTCTTTTTATGTTCATCTTTTATATCTTGCTTTGACATTCGAATATTTTTTTCAAAATCATACTTTTGATAAAGGTAATCAAAGAAGGACAAAAATAATAGAGCAAATGATGCAAATAATCCCATTTGTAATGTTAACTTTGCAAAAAATAAAAATGCTTCATCAAGTGACACTTGTGGGAGCTTTAAAATTTTTTCAAATTGAAACCAAATGACTAAAAATGTTACAGAACCAACAAATGAAATTTTTAATAGTGACTTTAACAGCTCTACGATAGCTCTAAGTGAATAAATTCGTTTAAAACCTTTAATTGGATCAATCTTTTCAAGCTTCATTTTTAGTGGTTCTGTTGTGAAAAGAAAACCAACCTGCATTAAATTACTTGAAACTCCAGCAATGATGGCAATAATTAAGAATGGAGCAACCATCACAGCCGATTGAAAAGTAAGGAATTCAAATAATGTTTCAATATTTTCTTCTGTTACATCCATCAATAAATAATCTTCAAAAGTAGAATGAAATAGAGAAAGCATTTTATTTAATATGAAGTCACCAAAAAAGAGTAAAGATAAAAACATTAATAACAAAGATATAGCTGTATTAATTTCAATACTTTTTGCAACCTGACCTTTTTTACGAACTTCTTGTCTTTTTTTAGGTGTAGCTTTTTCTGTTTTTTCTCCACTAAAAAACTGTAGGTCTAGTCTTCGTTCATTCAACTTATGTCACCTAAAGAGAAAATTAATTTTTGAATCACGTCAATCATGTATTCTATTAATTCATGAATCGTTAAGAATAAAGCACTCAATAAAAGTAAAATCATAAGAAAACTTATACCAATTTTTAAAGGCAAACCTACGACAAATACGTTTAGTTGTGGAACTGTTCGGGCAACAATTCCTAATGCAACATCTACTAAAAATAATGAACCAACAATTGGTAAAGCCATTTGCAAAGCAATTAAAAACATATTTTGAAATGCAATAATGACTGTTTCAACTACTTGCCCACTTGAAAACTGTACAGAAAGCTGGTCAATGGGTATATATTGATAGCTATTGATTATTCCATTAATTAATAAATGATGAGCATTTGTACTTAGCATAAACAATAAGGCTAATATGTTAAATAGTTGGCCAATGATAGGGCTTTGGACTCCTGTTTGTGGATCAATGACATTTGCAATCGCAAATCCCATTTGAAAATCTATGAAACTTCCAGCTAACTGAACAGCAGATATAATCATAAAAGCAACGATTCCAATCAATAAACCTATTAATACTTCCTTCATTAAAAGCATAATAAACAGACTGCTTAGTTCTATGGTTGGTACGTTTAATGTCATCGTTATGATCAAAGATAGAAAGAAAGAAAGCCCGATCTTTAATCGATTCGGTATCGTCCGATATGAAAATAATGGAATAGTGACCATAAACGATGTAATTCGTGTTAATACGAGCAGAAAAGCAGGGTATTTTTCAATCAACATTTCCATGGCTATCCAATCATCTTATGGAGGTTACTTAGTAATTCGTGTGTATATGAAAGCATCATGGAAAGCATCCACGGCCCAAAAATAATTAACCCTACCAACACAGCAATAATTTTAGGGACAAATGCCAATGTCTGCTCTTGAATTTGAGTTGTCGCCTGAAATACACTAACGATTAAACCGACAACTAAGGATAAAATTAACAATGGACCGCAGACCATTAATGTCGTATATACTGCATTTTCTGCTATGGAAAGAACCATTTCTGCATTCATATTGTTCACCTACTTTAGAAGCTTTGCAGCAATGACTTTACAACTAAATACCAACCATCTACTAAAACAAACAAAAGAATTTTAAATGGTAACGAAATCATCACTGGTGGAAGCATCATCATTCCCATGGACATTAATACACTTGCAACGACCATATCAATAACTAAAAATGGGACAAAAATCATAAAACCTATTTGAAAAGCAGTTTTGATTTCACTAATGGCAAATGCAGGGACAAGAGCTGTCATTGGTATCTCATCTATTGACTCAGGCTCAATTTTGGCATAATCCAAAAATAATGCTAAATCCTTTTGTCTCGTATGCTTAACCATAAATTCTCGAAATGGCTTTTCAGCCCGTTCATATGCCTCTTCAATATTAATATCATTATTAAATAAAGGTGTTAGAGATTGTTCATGAACTTCTTTAAATGTTGGTCCCATAATGAAAAATGTCAAAAAAAGAGCAAGACCAATCAAAACTTGATTTGGTGGCATTTGCTGAGTTGCAAGCGATGTTCGAACAAAAGATAAAACGATAATAATACGGGTAAAGCATGTAAATAAAATTAAAATGCTAGGAGCTAATGACAAAACAGTTAATAGTAATAACAGCCGAATAGACGTTGAAACATTTTCTGGATCGCTTTCATTAAAGTATTCAAAAAACTCATTCATGATGCTTATTTCCCTTCTTGCTAAACAGCTTCATTTGTTCGTTTCTTTCTTGCAATAACGATTGAAGTTCTTCTTTAAATGTGGATTCTTTTTTTGACATTTTACGATTCAAATTCCATACGTTACGAAGACTTTCTTGCACATTGATTTGAGCCTTTTCTTCGTTATCTTTCATAATTTGTTCAATTTCATTTGGATCATCGATTTCTTTTAATAAATGTACAGAGTCACTAACACCGAGTATTAATATTCGATTGCCTGCTTTAATAAGTTGAACAGAGCGGTTTTGACCTAAGCTAGTACCACCCAAATTTTCTAAGTACTTTGAACCAGATATAAAGCGGTTTTTACTCTTAACGAATCTTAAGAGAAAATAAATAAGACCTAAGACGAAAGCTAAGGCAAGAATCATTTTGAAAAAATCAAAAAATGTAACATCTGCTGATGCGGAATCAGATATTTGGTTCATCTCTTCCTTATTTCCATCTACTTCGCTACTGGACTTTTGCTTAAAATATTCATCTACAGTTGGATCCTCCCCTGCTGCGAGTCCATTTGCAGGAGAGGATAAGATAGAAATGAAGATTAATAGAATAAAGATGATTGCACTTCTCAATGTATAAAAGTCTCCTTTAGCCAAGCGTCTTTTGAATGGCTTCTAAGACACGGTCTGCTTGGAATGGTTTAACAATAAAGTCTTTCGCACCAGCTTGGATTGCATCAATAACCATCGCTTGCTGTCCCATAGCAGAACACATAATAACTTTCGCATTTGGATTGATTTGACGAATTTCTTTTAGTGCAGTAATACCATCCATTTCTGGCATCGTAATATCCATCGTTACAAGATCTGGTTGGTGCTCTTTATATTTTTCTACTGCCTCAGCACCATCAGCTGCTTCAGCAACAACTTCATATCCATTTTTTGTTAAAATATCTTTAATCATCATTCGCATAAATGCTGCGTCATCAACGATTAAAATTTTGTTTGCCATAAAACTCACTCCTATTATTGAATTTTATTTAGTCTTTCTGCTTGACTTAAAATATCTGTTACACGAACGCCGAAGTTTTCATCAATAACGACAACTTCGCCTTTTGCAACTTTTTTATTATTAATTAGAATATCAACTGGTTCACCCGCTAATTTGTCTAATTCTATGATTGAACCAGTCGATAGTTCTAGTATCTTTTGAATGGAACGCTTTGTTCGACCTAATTCAACTGCTACTGTTAATGGTATATCTAAAAGCATATCTAAATTATTAACTTCTGCCGTTTGTTGACTTGGCTTAAAGTTTGGAAATTCTACTGGTTGAACATTTGCCTGAACGACCGGTCCCTTTTTCTGATTCATTGAGTGCCCTAAATCAGATGGTATTGGTTCATTTTGAGCACTTGGTGTTGGCTCATTTTGAACCGATGTTGGTGGTTCAACTGTAGCCTCCTCATGCTCTGAATCATTTACATCATTTGAAGATGGATTCATTAATTGATCGATAAGCTCCCTCGCAAAATCTATTGGTAGGATTTGCATAATTTGAGAATTAATTAAATCACCAACGGTTAATTGGAAGGAAACTTTAATTAACATGTCACTTTCTGGTATTGAATCTGTACCTTCCCCTTGCTTAACGTCTAATAAATTTATTGTTGGAGGGGAAATATCCACCTTTTTGTTAAATACCGTTGACATGGAAGTGGCAGCTGAACCCATCATTTGATTCATAGCTTCTTGTACAGCACTAAGCTGAATTTCTCCTAAATCAGAAGGATTCGTTCCATCTCCACCAATCATTAAATCAGCAATGATGGCCGCATCACTTTGCTTTATAACAAGAATATTACTTCCTGAAAAACCTTCTGTGTAATTTACTTCAATTGCAACATAAGGATGCGGGAATTCATCTGATAATTCTTTCCGTTTAACAATAGAAACATTCGGTGTTGTAATTTCAACTTTTTGGTTTAACAATGTCGATAACGCCGTCGCGGAACTTCCAAATGATATGTTTCCTATTTCACCAATAGCATCTTGTTCGATTTCCGTAAAATAATCATTAATATCTTGTTTCGGTTCTTCTTCTAAATCATTTGGTAAACTTCCATTTAACAGCGCATCAATTTCATCCTGCGACAGCTTATTCGAGTTCATCTTCATCTTCACCTCTTTTAATCAGGTCAAGGATTTGGACAGCAATTCGATTGTTTATCTTACCAGGCTGCCCAATAAACTTTGGAACATTTCCAACTTTTATCGTTAATGGATCATTGATAGCTCGGTCAATGGTAATAATATCTCCCTTCTGTAATTCAAGAAATTCTTGTACAGTTAGCTCCGATTGACCGATTTCGGCTATAATTGGAACTTCCGCTTGCTTTATTTGCTTTTGAATTGCTTTTGTTTCAACAGGCTTTGGTTGCTTTCGTTCGGATTGCATCCAATAATGAACGGATAATTTCGGAATTATTGGTTCTAAGACAACTTGTGGAAGACATAAGTTTATCATTCCACTCGTTTCTCCTACTTGCGTATTTAAGGAAATAACTACAACTGTTTCATTTGGAGAAACCATTTGCAAAAATTGTGGGTTAATCTCAAATTCTAGCATTTCCGGTTCTATTTCTAAAATCGTACTCCATGCTTCACGGTAATTTTCCAAAGCCTTTTCAAATACATTTGATATAATACGAGTTTCAATTTCTGTTAAATTCTCAATTTTATTGATTGAAGAACCAATCCCTCCCATTACTCGGTCCATCATGGCATATGCAATGTTGGGATTAACCTCCATTAAAACTCGCCCTTGAAGTGGTTTTATTTCAAATACATTCAGGACCGTCATCTTCGGGATCGAACGGATAAATTCTTCATAAGGTATTTGATCAACAGAAGCAACTGAAATTTGTATATATGTTCTAAGTTGCGCGGAAAAATAAGTCGTCAACAGACGAGCATAGTTTTCATGAATTCGTGTTAAGCTTCTAACTTGATCCTTAGAAAACCTTAGTGCTCTTTTAAAATCATATATTTTAACTTTCTTAGACTCTTCTTCTTTTTTTAAATCGTCAGCGTTCATTTCTCCTGTTGAAAGAGCTGATAACAAGGCATCTATTTCACTTTGAGATAATACATCATTGGAAGACACTATGCCTCACCCCCTTATCCAAATATTTTTTATTGAAGGATAAAGGAGGTTATATAAACTTGTTTAACCTCACCATTTTGCATTAATTTGTTTACATTATTTTTTATTTTTTCTTTTAAAATCGTTATCCCATTTTGGCCTTCTAGCTCTTTTGCTTCCATATTAGAAAGAACACTGATGACGATATCTCTCACTTGAAAATCACGTTTTTCTAATTCTTCTTTTGCTTTTTTATCTGTTGTTTCCATCTTTAAAGATATTTGGACAATATTATCGCTCTTTAAATTCGTTGTAATTTCGGATATGTCAACGGTAGCTTCTAAAACTTGATCAATTGTCGGCTCTTGATTGCCTTGTAGACCTTTAATGTATTGGTTCATTACTACCAATGTTGTTATCCCAATTAAAGAGATGGAGGTAATTAAAATGAGTATAATGTTGATTAATTTTTTATTCATCTTCTTTTACCTCCAATTCATTTAGCATTCCAATAATTCCAATTTCTTTATAGAAATGAATTATTTTTTGTTTAACGATATTCTCTTGATCTTTTACTATATATTTTTTTCCATCGATTAATGTAATTGTCGTATCAGGTAATGACTCTATTTTTTCAATTAATAGTGCATTTAATAAAAAGGTTTGTCCATTTAATTTCGTTAATTGAATCATATGTTACCTACCACCAATTACTCACTTTTAACGTTTTAAGTTCATAAGCTCTTGTAAAATTTCATCGGAGGTTGTAATAATTTTCGTGTTAGATTGGAATCCACGCTGCGCAACTATCATTTCTGTAAATTCTTCCGATAAATCTACGTTGGACATCTCTAATGCACCTGAGAGAATAGAGCCAGTTCCATCACTTCCTGGTTTGAATAACTCCTCTAATTGAATACCGTTTCCATCTTGATCAATAGAGCCTGAGTTAGATGATTCTTTGAATAAGTTACCTCCTGCCTTTTCAAGACCGCCTGGATTCGGGAAGTTAGCTAGTCTTAATTGTCCAGCAACTTTTAATTCACCCTTTTTATTTACGAATGTAATTGTTCCGTCTGGTCCGATACTAAAGCTTTTTGCTGAAAGCGGAATTTGAATAACACCAGCTTTACCACTTAATTCATCCGTCCAAGATGGCTCTTTCAAGCTTTCAGCAGCCTCTTCGTATTCAATAACTGATTGAGCGACATTGTCTAGGTCAAATTGATAGCTTTCAAGAGTGTTAATTAATTTGTTCATATTATCTAATTGAGTCGTTGTCGCAGGTGTTTCAATAGGAATAGATGTTGCGTCTGGATATTGACCACTAATTGTAGATACTGAACTTGTAATTTTAGTAATAATATCCGTGATCGGATTCGCTCCATTAAATGTATCAATTGAAGTATTTAAGTTTCCTAGAGCAGTCGAGAAATTTGTAGCAATTGCATCATAACCTGTACCCGCTGTTGTTACTGTATTATCAAAGTCAGTATAAATTGTCGTTAATGCATCATAAGCACTTTGCATTGCATCATATAATGGATCTGGACTTGCTGGACTTCCTGCCTCATTCCAAATTTCCACCGCTTCGTTATATGCTTCAAAGGCTCCTTTTAGATCGTTGGCTTTTTTATAAATTTCTTTTAATTTTTCGAACATATCTTGGTATGGTGTATTAAAGGATGTAATGGCAGTTAAAGCATCATTTGCTTTTTGAATTCCTTGGTCTGTTGGAACAGATTTTTCACCTGTTTCACCAATAACGTACATACCGTCTCCTGTAACTAAATAACCACGATCATCTAAATAGAAGTTTCCAGCACGTGTATAAGCAAGCTCTACAGCATTATTAATATTTCCGCTAATTGTGTTATCACCAATTCTACCACCGACATCAATATTTACTCGACCAAAGTCGCTAATGGTAGCTACCGGAAAGAATCCATCACCTGAAATGGACAAATCGAGGGTTCTTGATGTTGTTTGAGTTGCACCTGTTGTATGTATTGTATCGATTGTCCCTAATGAAGCTCCAAGACCAACTTGCTTCGGATTGACACCACCAAGACCGCCTGCTGCTGCACTGGCACCTTGAAGCTGTTGGCTTACCATTTCTTTAAATGTTACACGGCTTTTCTTGTAACCATATGTATTGACGTTTGCAATGTTATTTCCAATTACATCAAGCTTTACTTGAAAGTTTTTCATTCCACTAATTCCTGAATACATGGATCGAAGCATTTATACCCTCTCCTTTTATGAATGAATTTTTGGATGCCTTCTATTTCTTATTAATTGTCAGGTGCACTGATTTTTTGAATGGTAGAACTATTTATCTCCTTACCATTTTCTAATTCAATTAATACATCTGATCCATTAAAGCGTATCGATTTAACAATACCAGTACCTTCTCCTTCTTCTGTTTTATATTCAACTTCTTTTCCAATCATCTCTGAATATTGAATGATTGAATGTTGTCGTTCTGTTTGTAAAAATTCCGTTAATGATTGGTTCATATTAGCCATTTGTTCAAGAGATGAAAATGTAGCCATTTGCGAAATAAATTCACGGTCTTGCATTGGATTTAACGGATCTTGATTTTGAAGCTGTGTAATTAATATTTTTAAAAAGTCGTCTTTTCCTAAAACAGATGATGGCTTTTTTTGTTCCGATACTTTATTACTTAATAAAAGATTTGGATCAATGCTTGTAGTACTCATTGGCTATTCTCCTATACAATGAAATTTAATTCTTGTTCTAGTTTTTCAGAAAAAGATTCAGATTTCTCATCCTGTTTTCTTGAATGGTTATGTTGTTCTTCCTCTCTTGATTCTCGTTCCCTTTGTCGCTGAAAACTTTCCATTTGTCGCTCTTCTAAAATATCAAATCGATCAATGATTACTTCTGTATTTGGTAAAGCTTGTTTTAATAAATGGGAACTATGTTCCAGTAGTTCCTTTGCCGATTGGGTGGATGCAATAATTTTCGCGACCGTTTCATTGTTCGTTTGTATTAACTTTACTGTTAACGTTCCTAAATTCTCTGGATGAAGTCTGACCGTTAAAGAGGCTTTTCCATCCATTGATCGAAATACTTTACTAGACTTTAAAATATCCATAAACTTTTCTACAAATTCTTTTTGAGTTGTTTGGTCAACTCTTGTATCTCCGTTAAATGTAGAAAGTTGAAGCTTAATTTCTTGCTTAAAAATTGTATCCGATATAGACAAAAGCGATTGGTTTTGAACTGAATTTTTCATACTAACTGGTTCTTCTGACATGTTTAGCATATCAAGTTCATTTTTGTTTTGATGATGAGAAAAGTGAACTTTTTGTAAATTCATTGTAAAAGTTTGATTGATTTTCACATTTTCAAGATGAGAAAACTTTAAAGCATCTACCAAAATAGGAACTTTATTTGTTTCAAAAAAACGATTAACTGTTAACTGAAGCCTTTGAACAAATTCAGAATTAACATTTTTATCGCTTTTTAGTACCTCTTCTAATTGCCCAACTAAATCGATCATTTCGTGTAGCAATTGTGAAATTTCTTTAAATGCTTTCGTCATTTGACCAACATTTGATATAATATTTACTTGTTGATTTATTGTTTTTAGCTCATTTAACGATTTATTTTGGTGATAAATATTTACTAAATCATTTGATTTCTGATTGGATTCTTTCATTGAATCATAAATATTAGATAATAAGTCATCTAACTTTAAAGAATTGAAGTTAAGCTTATTATTTATTGGTTCGAGAACAGCTTCTGTATGTTTTTCTTCTGTATTGATATAACCATTTAATTGTTGTATGGTAGTTTGAAACCACTCTTCTAGCAACATTTTGCTATGAAATATGTCACTATTTGTAGAAAAATACAACTCAGTTTCTACGTTTTCCTTACTTTCTACATTCGTATTGGTCATAAATTCATGTTCTTGATAATTTTGGTGAGAATGTTCTAATCCTTTGAGTATTCCTTGGACATTTTTTAATAAAGTAACGAATAGCTTCCCTATCTCTTCAACTTTTGAAGGATGGATCGGTTGTTCATTTTCACTTATTATTTGTTGCCCAGCTAATAGATGACGAAAGCCGATTCCTTTCGATGCATTCGTTGTGCTACTTAAATGGACATTATGATTTGTAAATGGAATAAACGAAGTGACTTTCAATCCGTTTCACCTCCTTAATTTATTCTAGTTGGATAATAATTCTGTATACTTCGCTCGATCTTCTGGTTCTAACTTTTCTAAAATTCTTGTAAGTTGATCTTGTTTGATTGAAGTTAAAATATTGATAGCGTCATCTTCAGATAATAAAAGGATGGCTTCAGCCGCTTTAGACGGACTCATTTTGCTGTATAGGTCTGCAACGTCAACAGAAGCCTCCTCTTGTCCTTCTTCTAATTGCTTATTTAGTGAACGCAACTCTTGCTTTAAATCTTGTATCTCTTTTTCTTTACTAGATAATTCATTTTCTAATAATCGAATTGTTTCTTCTTGTTTCGCTAATTTTTCTTCAAGTTGTTTTTTTTCATTTTCTAATCGTTTTTGTATAACCTCTTCATCTGTTAATTCATTTTCATTTTGATCAATTAAATTTGATAATACCGGAACATTCACCAGTCTCTTTTTCATAGACTCTATCGGGTCTATATTGACCATTTTTAATAGAAAAAAAATGAATAAAAATGTAATCATAAGAGAAATGGTAAAGATGATGAACCAATGCCACTTTGTCAAACCTTTTTCTTCTTGTGCCATAAATTTCACCTAATTTCTTCGGTAAGAATATTGAATTAGGGAAACTTGATCCAATTGATTGGTTTCCGCTTTTTTCTCTTGCTGAATGAATTGCTTAAAGTCTTCTTGTTTCATTTTTTCATATTGTTTCACTTCTTTATTTTTTTCAATAAGAAGAGATTGTTTTTCATTCATATGGTTTCTTGTTAGCATAACAAGCTTTTGATAGTGATTAATTGTCTTCTCAAGATTTGTAATAAATTGCTGATAATGCCTCATTTCTTGTACGGACAATCCGTTATTAAGCTTCTTCTTTTTTAACTCTTCAAGATCTTCTTTTTTCTTCAGACATTCATAAAGCTTATTGGCTACTTTTTCAAATTCTTCAACCGATTGTTGATATTCAGCCATTGTTTTCTGTTTTTCATTTTCCTTAATATCTAATATTTTTTGAAAACGAAACTGGTATGTCATCATCTTTCACCTTTTTCTGAAATGATACTCAGCTGTTCTATACATTCTTCAAAAGATAGCTTTTCATTAATATCTTGCTTTAAAAAAGAAATAATTTTTGGATATAATCGAATGGCTCGGTCAATATCTTTTGAAGACCCTCTTTTATAAGCTCCGATATTGATTAAGTCTTCGGCTTCGTCATATGTAGCTAAAATTTGTCGAATTTCATTCGCAATCATTCGATGATCATTTGAAACGATATGATTCATCAATCGACTGACACTTTTTAATATGTTAATTGCAGGATATTGCCCTTTATTGGCAAGCTCTCGATCTAACACAATATGTCCATCAAGTATTCCTCGAACTGCATCGGATATCGGTTCATTTAAATCGTCTCCATCTACGAGTACCGTATAAAAGGCTGTTATTGTTCCGTTTTCATTTGTTCCTGTTCGTTCTAACAGTTTCGGTAGTAGTGCAAATACAGATGGAGGATATCCTTTTGTAGTTGGTGGTTCACCTATGGCTAAACCCACTTCTCGTTGTGCCATAGCTACTCGGGTAACCGAGTCCATCATAAACATGACATTTAACCCTTTATCACGAAAATACTCAGCAATCGCCGTAGCAGTATACGCAGCTTTTATTCTCATTAGTGATGGTTGGTCAGATGTTGCTGCAACTACAATCGATTTTTTTAATCCTTCTTCTCCTAAATCTCTCTCGATAAATTCTCGAACTTCTCTACCACGTTCACCAATTAAAGCAATCACATTGATGTCACTTGCTGCATTTTGGGCAATCATTCCAAGTAATGTACTTTTTCCAACACCACTACCAGCAAAAATCCCTACCCTTTGCCCACAACCAATCGTTAATAATCCATCAATCGCTTTAATGCCAACCGATATTTTATTCATGATTGGAGGCTTCGTTAATGGATTGGGTGGTTCATTATCGCTAGGAATGGTAGATAACCCTTTTGGTAGAGCTGTCTTATTTATTGGCTTTCCTAAAGCATCAACAACGTGTCCAATTAAGTTCATTCCAGCTTTAATTTTTAATGGTTCCCCAGTTGCTTCAACAATACTACCAGGTGAGATATTTTGCATCGACATAAATGGCATTAATAATATATTTTCTTCCTTAAAGCCTACTACTTCAGCAGGTACCTTTTCATTTTCACCTACATGAATATAACAAAGATCACCAATTGAGCATTCAGGACCTCTTGATTCAACCGTTAGTCCAACCACTTTTTTAATTTTTCCATACCTTTTATATGTATCTATTGACTCGAGTTGGTTGAGAATTTGAGCTAAATCCATTTCATCAATCCTCTCTGATGAAATCAAGAAGCCTCATTTTTAATTGCTCAACTTGTGTTGTAATACTTGCATCTATTTTGCCACTTGATGACTCGACTTGAACACCATATGGTTCTAAATGATGATCAGGTATTACGTAAAGCTCTACATTCATTGTAAATAGCTCTTGAAACTCTTCTTTATTTTTTCGAACTAAATCATATTGGGAAGGTGGCACATAAATTTTAACTTCTGGATATTCTTTTACTTCATCAATTGCTTCTTGAACAATGTTTAAATAATCATTTTCATTTTTGCTTAATTCTTTCACTAATATTTTTTCAGCAACTTTCATGGCAATCGTCAAAATAACTTCATTAGCGGAATCGATTTTTTTTTCAAACTCATCCTTTGTCAGTTGGATAATTTCTTTTGCAGAATTTATTTTTGCTTCAAATTCTGAATATCCGTCTTGCTTTCCAGCTTTATACCCTTCATTAAACCCTTGTTCTTTCGCCTCTTCCATCACTTTGACTCGTTCTAGTTCTAAATTTTGCCGAGCTTCCTCTAGAGTAGCCATTATTTTTTCTTTTTCTTTTTCAGCTTCTTGTATTATTTCTTGTGCTTTGTTTTGAGCATCTAATATTAATTGTTCATAGTTAATATCTTCTTCTTTTGGTTCTTCAACCTTTTGTTCAATTGTCTTTAGCGTTAGTAGAATAGGATCTCGGATAATGGGAGAGGACGTGTTTTTGATTACTTTAGACAATTAAATCATCTCCTCCCCCACGGGCTATCACAATTTCACCTGCATCCTCTAACCTTCTAATTGTGGCAACAATTCTAGATTGAGCTTCTTCCACGTCACGGAGACGAACTGGTCCCATAAACTCCATTTCTTCTTTAAATGTTTGAGCCATGCGCGTTGACATATTTTTAAATAGTACTTCTTGTACTTCTTCAGATGCAACCTTTAATGCAAGCATGAGGTCTTCGTTTTCAACATCACGAATAACACGTTGAATTGAACGGTTATCAAGTGTAACAATATCCTCAAATACGAACATCCGCTTTTTAATTTCTTCTGCTAATTCTGGATCTTGAATTTCTAAAGCTTCGATAATTGTTTTTTCGGTTGATCGGTCAACGCCATTTAATACCTCTACAACTGTTTCGATACCCCCTGTTTCACTATAATCTTGGGTGACAGTTGAAGATAATTTTTGTTCAAGAATTTGCTCAACTTCACTTATGACTTCAGGTGATGTTCGTTCCATTACTGCAATTCTTCTCGCTACATCTGCCTGCATTTCTTGTGGGAGTGATGATAGAATTTGAGCAGCTTGTCCAGAATCTAAATATGATAGAATAAGCGCAATTGTTTGTGGATGCTCATGTTGGATAAAATTTAATATTTGAGATGGATCCGCTTTACGTGCAAAATCAAAAGGTTTTACTTGTAAAGTTGACGTTAAACGTTGAATAATATGGTCTGCTTTTTCAGAACCAAGCGCTTTTTCTAATAATTGTTTAGCGTATTGGATACCACCTTGTGATATGTAGTCTTGAGCTAAAGCAATGTCATGAAATTCTTGAATCACTTCTTCTTTTTGCTCAGTATCAACTTTTCGAACACTAGAAATTTCTAGTGTAAGTTTTTCAATTTCTTCTTCACTTAAATGTTTATATACAGAGGCTGAAACATCAGGACCTAGGGAGATTAGCAAAATGGCCGCCTTTTGTCGACCTGTTAATTTTTTCATTCATTAACTCCTCCTATCATCATAGAGCCAAGTTCGAAGTAGTTTTGCAAATTCATCTGGTCTTTCTTTTGCCATCTCCTCAATTTGCTTCCGTTTAATGGCCGTTTCATCAAGTGTTTCGGTTCTCTCTTCAAATAAATTAGGTATATCAATCTCATCATTAACTGCAGTTTCTTCTATTACTTCCTCTTCTTTTTGTTTACGTCTATTTCTTAATAATAAGAAGAGTAGAAGAATTATAATAAGAAGTGCAGCACCTAATAGGATATAAATCCATTGAGGTATATTTACTACTGAATCAGCACTTGCAAAATTCACCTTACCACTAAACGGTTGAACAGAGACAACGATTTTATTTTCAATTTCTTGATCGGTTAGTGGTTCAGCATTAGTATCTTTATTAATACTTGTACGAACAATAGTTGCTAATATTTGTTCAATATCATCGATTCTTTCTTGAGGTAAAGAGTTTGGATCATTCGGATCAGGTGGTTCCACCATTACTTGAATTCCTATATCTCGAATTTTATATGGACTCTCAACAATTTGTTTTCGAATTCGGTTGAATTCATTATTAATTCTTTCCTCAACTCTCTCATATTCTCCGTTTCCGTTTCCATCAACTTCTTGAATTGTCACAGTGTCAGTATCGCCAGTTCCTGTAATACCACCAGCTTCTGCTCCTTCACCTGTATATGTTTCTGTAATACGTTCTACGCTTATGGCAATCCCTTCATTATTTTCAACATCTACTGGTTCTACTAAATTTTCCTCTCGATTTTCAGATGTAAAATCTATATCTGTCGTAACCGAAACGACAACTTTATCTGGCCCCATCATCGTACCTAAAAGCTTTTGAACTTCCCTTTGAATCTCTTGTTCAATTTTCTTTTTAACCTCTAACTGATCTGCTACATTTGTATTAAATGAATTATTTTCATTTTTTAGGTCAAAATATCTAAAGTTTTGATCCATTATGACGATATTACTAGTAGGAAGGTTTGGAACACTTTTAGAAACGAGATGATATAAAGCATTTACCTTTGATTGATCCGGTTGAAAACCTGGGCTCATTTTTAAAACGATAGATGCAGACGCTTCTTCTGCTACTTCACCCACGAATACAGACTCCTTCGGAAGGTTAATCATTACTTTTGCATCTTCAATTCCATCTATACCTTTTATTAAATTGCTTAATTCTGTTTGTGTTGCTTTTAACTTTAGTACATTGAACTCATTATCTGTCATACCGAATCCGATATTTTGTGCAAAAGAAGAGTAGTCGATATTCCCACTGTTTGGAATTCCTTCTGCGGCAAGTTCAACTTTAAGGGAATCGGCTACCTCTCCTGGAACTAAAATTGTTTGTCCATTATCTTTAATTTCAAATTGAATACCTCTTGCATCAAGTGTCTCTTTTATCTGACCTGCTTCCTGTAACGAGAGGTTACTATATAAAGGAACCATTTTTGGATTCGATATATAGACAGAAGTTGCTAGAATAATAGCAAATAATGCAACGACGGAACCAATAATTGTTCCCTTTTGAAAACGAGTTCTTGTACCCCAAAAGGACTTCACGTTACTTAGTAGGTCTTTTATTTTATCGTTCATAGTAAATATCCTCCGGTACAACAATTAAGAAATTATTTTGTATAATCCTATACTTGCATTCTCATTATCTCTTGGTATGCTTCTACGACTTTATTTCTAACTTCGATTGTTGTTTGAAGCAAAATACTTGCTTTTTGAGAAGCAATCATAACATCATGTAGTTCAACGGGCTTACCTGATACGAAGTCATTTGTTAACTTATCTGATTCATTTTGCGCATTGTTTACTGCTTCTAATGATTGTTTTAAAAGATCTGAAAATGATGTTTCCGTTTCTTTTTGGATTTCCATTTTTTTAATTGTGTTGAAATGTAAATTCGGATGGATAGATTGGGTCTTGTCGATCATTTACCTGCCTCCATTTTTATTTGCCAAGCTCTAGCGCCTTCATTAACATTCCTTTAGATGCATTAAATGCAGTAACATTTGCTTCATAGGTTCTTGTTGCACTCATTAAATCTACCATTTCTTTTAGTGGGTCAACATTTGGATATTGCACATATCCATTTTCATCAGCATCAGGGTGGTCTGGATTATATACTAATTTAAATGGAGAGTTATCTTCTATGATATTTGTCACTTTTACTCCATTTCCAATTTGAGAATCAATTGCTTTGTTTAAGTATTTTGAAAACGTAGATTCCTTCGGTTGGGTTACAACCATTTTTCTTCGATAAGGAATCCATTTTTCACCATCAAACTCAGCTCTCGTCGTTTCCATATTGGAAATATTTGACGAGATAACATCCATTCTCAGCCTTTGTGTTGTTAATGCTGAACTTGAAATGTTAAGCGAGTGGAAAATTCCCATTATACCTTACCACCTTTTATGACTGTTTTTAACGAATTGAATTTTCCATTTAACCGATCAATAAGAGTGTTGTAGTAAATTTGATTTTGAGCCATCTCCGACATTTCTCGATCAATATCAACACTGTTTTCATTCGACAAATATGATGACTTTCTATTCATTGTAATTTTATAAGGAACAAGATTGCTATTTGAAAATTCAAAATGACGATGATCGGTACGATAGGCCTTTAGCTTTTGAACTTCTTGATTTAAAACATCATTAAAGTGAACCTTTCTCGCCTTATACCCTGGAGTTTCAACATTTGCAATATTATTTGAAATAACTTTCTGTTTAACTGATGAATAATCTAGACCCTGCTCTAAATGTTGAATTGTATTTGAAAAAATATTCATCGGTACCCCCATAGTCGAATTGTGTAAAACGAATGTTTATTATGTAGAAATATGTTAAAAATTCTCTACCATTATTTTAAAAAACAATAATCTTAAAGTCTATGAATCTTTTGTAAAAATTCCTTGTAGATATGGGCTATTTTTCGTATAGGTATAAAGACCTAAAACTTTTACATTATTTTTTCTATAATTTTCCTTAATTTGATAAATCGGATTGTTCTGACTATTCTTATGTTTTTAGACCCTAAGAGCAATAAGGATTTAAGTGTTCAAGGGAATATATGTATACAATAGTAAATATGAACAAATGATAGGAGTATTGGACTTATGTCCTATTTATTTATGAAAAAAACGGACTGTTTCACATCGACATCATGTGACAGTCCGTTTTATATTTACAAAGCTTTAAATTAATATTAATGGTTTTTTAATTTTTCAAGTTCAACTAAAAACTTATCATTTAATACTTTAATGTAAGTACCCTTCATTCCAAGTGAGCGGGATTCAATAACACCCGCACTTTCAAGTTTACGTAATGCATTGACAATAACCGATCTAGTAATACCAACACGATCTGCAATTTTACTTGCAACTAAAAGCCCTTCATTACCATCTAGTTCTTCAAAAATATGTTCAATAGCTTCTAATTCACTGTATGATAAGGAGCTAATCGCCATTTGAACAACCGCTTTACTACGAGCTTCTTCTTCAATTTCTTCAGCTTTTTCACGTAGAATCTCCATTCCAACAACGGTTGCACCATATTCAGCAAGAATTAAATCATCATCATTAAACTGATTTGCTAAACGGGCTAAAATTAAAGTACCTAGACGTTCTCCACCACCGTTAATAGGTACAATTGTTGTAAAACCATTTTTAAATAAATCACGATTCTCAACAGGGAAAGCAGTATATTCACTATAAACATCTAAGTTAGGTGATGTTTCTGTAATGTTAAATAAATTTTTTGTATATTCTTCTGGAAATTGACGGTCTTCTAACATTTTTTTCATTCGTTCATTTTCAATTTGTTTATTAATACCAAATCCAAGTAACTTACCACGACGGCTAACAACAAAAATATTTGCTTCAATTACTTCACTTAAAGTTTCTGCCATCTCTTTAAAGTTTACTGGTTTACCAGCTGCTTTTTGTAACATCGCATTAATTTTACGTGTTTTTTCTAATAATGTCATTGTTAGTCCTCCTAATATTTAATTGTAATAATATGTTAAACTCAAAGAATAAATTGACTTAAATCTTTGTTCTTTACAATGGTTCCTAACTTTTCTTCTACATATTGTGGTGTAATCACAACTTTTTCTAAATTAATATCAGATGCTTCAAATAGTAAATCCTCTAATAGCTTTTCTAAGATCGTATGCAATCTTCTCGCACCTATATTATCCGTATCCTGATTTACTTGAAAAGCGACTTCTGCTATCTTACGAATAGCATCGTCAGAAAATTCTAATTGTATACCTTCTGTTTCCAACAATGCCTTATATTGCTTTAAAAGGGCATTATCAGGTTCGATCAGGATTCGAACGAAATCTTTAACAGTAAGCTTATTAAGTTCGACACGAATAGGAAAACGACCCTGCAATTCAGGAATCAAATCCGAAGGCTTTGCCATATGAAAGGCTCCAGCTGCAATAAATAAAATATGATCGGTTTTAACTGAACCATATTTCGTTACAACTGTTGACCCTTCTACAATTGGCAAGATATCACGCTGCACTCCCTCTCTTGAAACATCTTGAGAGGAGCTATTTGTATTAGACTTAGCAATTTTATCGATTTCATCTATAAAAATAATCCCTGATTGCTCAGCTCTCTCAAGGGCAATTTGTGTTACTTCATCCATGTCAATAAGCTTTTGAGCTTCTTCATTAAGTAACACTTTTCGAGCATCTTTTACTTTCAATTTTCTCTTCTTTTTCTTTTTTGGCATTAAGCTTGATAGGGCATCCTGCATATTAATTCCCATTTGCTCAATACCAGAGCCCTGTAATAAGTCAAACATAGAAGGCTGCTGCTCTTCGATTTCAACCGTTACTTCATAATCTTCCAATTTACCTTGAGCTAATTTTTGAGCTATTTCTCGACGTTTTTCAGCTATAGTTAATTCATCTTGTGAATTCGTTGAGGTTGTCTCTGGCTGTTGATTTGCCCCAAATAGCATTTCAAATGGATTTTTGTAAGCCTGATTTTTTTTCTTACTTGGAACAATTAGCTCAATAATTCGCTTATTGGCATTTTCTTCAGCTTGGGCTCTAACATCTTGCATTTTTTCTTCCTTTACAATACGAACGGAAGTTTCTACAAGGTCTCGAACCATCGATTCTACGTCACGTCCGACATATCCAACCTCTGTAAATTTCGTTGCCTCTACCTTTACAAAAGGTGCTCCAACTAATTTTGCAATTCTACGTGCAATTTCTGTTTTTCCGACACCGGTTGGACCAATCATTAAAATATTTTTAGGAACAACTTCTTCTCGAATATTTTCTTGTAATAATGTTCGGCGATATCGATTTCTTAAGGCGACTGCAACAGCCTTTTTGGCATCCTTTTGCCCGACGATATACTGATCAAGACGGTCAACAATTTGTCTAGGAGTAAGTTGATCATTCATATATTAAAAGCCCCCTTCATTTTACAACTCTTCGACAATAATGTTCTCATTTGTGTAAACACAAATTTCTCCGGCAATTTTTAAGGCAGATTCGGCAATCTCTTTTGCTGACATATGATCACCAGCATAGCGCTTTAAAGCTCTACCTGCTGAAAGAGCATAATTTCCACCAGAACCAATCGCCAAAATTCCGTCATCAGGTTCAATTACCTCACCTGTTCCTGAAACGAGTAGCAAATGTTCTTGATTCATCACTATAAGCATAGCTTCAAGTCTTCTTAAAACTTTATCGCTACGCCACTCTTTTGCAAGCTCTACAGCAGCCCTTTGTAAATTCCCATTATACTCTTCTAATTTCGCCTCAAACATTTCAAATAATGTAAAAGCATCTGCTACGGATCCTGCAAAGCCTGCTAAAACTTTCCCGTTAAATAACTTACGAACCTTCCTAGCGGTATGTTTCATTACAACTGCATTTCCAAATGTTACTTGACCGTCTCCTGCCATCGCACACTGATCATTATGGTGGATAGCAAATATCGTCGTTGCATGAAATTTTTCCATTTTAATGGCCTCCCTTACTTTTCCCTATGCCCTTGGATGATGGGACAAATAAATTTTTCGCAAGTGATCTTTCGTTACATGTGTGTACACTTGTGTAGATGAGAGATGTTCATGACCTAATAGCTCTTGAACACTTCGCATATCTGCTCCTTCATTTAATAAATGGGTCGCAAATGTATGCCGAAACGTATGGGGGCTTATATGTATCGTTGTTGCTGCCCGCTTTAATAAGTTATTAATAATATAACGAACTCCGCGAACAGTTAACGGCTTTCCACGGTGATTCACAAACAAATACGAATGCTTTTCACCATCTGGTAACTTTTCTATTAACATTTTGCGCCCATTATTTAAGTAGAGCTCTAATGCATCTTGGGCATAGCTTCCAAAAGGTACATACCGCTGTTTATTTCCTTTTCCGTGAACAAGCACAGTACCAACGAATAAGTCCAAATCTGATAATTGAATTTGACAACACTCACTAACACGTATGCCTGTTCCGTATAAAATTTCAAGCAATGCTTGATCACGTTGACCGAGCGGTTCACTTAAATCAGAAATAGAAAACAGCTTGTCAATTTCTTCTTTAAATAAAACGTTCGGTAATTTTTGTTCTTTTTTCGGAAAAAATACTAAAGCAAATGGGTTTTCTTTTACTACTTTTTCTCTAAGTAAATATTTATAAAAGCTTCTTAAACTAGAAATTTTACGTGATATTGTTTTCCTTGAAAAATTTTTCTTATAAAGATTTGTTAGGTAGATTCGAATGATTGCATAATCTACGTCTTTTAGTTTCTCAATTCCCTCCTCTTTCATAAAAGAGAAAAAATCGTGAATATCATGAACATAATTCACAATTGTATATTGTGAATAATTTTTCTCAATTTGTAAATATTCCACGAATAAATTTAAATATTTCTTAACATTTTTCAAAGTATCACCTCGCAAGGGCTTTTAAATGTTACCATATTTTCCTTCGCCCTTGCAATCGATTTCTATAATTTTTTCAAAATTTTTTGAATTGTTTCAATTGCTCGATTAGCATAAGCGGTATTACGTTCTTGTTTATTTTTGATTTTAGTAGGTAATTCCTTAAATAATCCAAAGTTAGCATTCATTGGTTGGAAATTGTTAGGATTCGCAGAAGTTATGTAATTTGCCATACTTCCGATTGCTGTTTCTTTTGGAAAGACGATTAATTCTTTTCCTAATACGAAATGAGCCGCATTAATTCCAGCTATTAAACCAGAAGCAGCAGATTCTACATAACCTTCTACTCCTGTCATTTGTCCAGCAAAAAATAAATCGTTACGTTCTTTATATTGATATGTAGGCTTTAAAAGCTTTGGAGAGTTAATGAACGTATTTCGGTGCATAACACCATAACGAACAATTTCTGCATTTTCTAACCCTGGAATCATGCGAATAATTTCTTTTTGAGGTCCCCATTTTAAATGGGTTTGAAAACCAACAATATTATATAGAGTGCCAGCTGCATCATCCTGTCTTAGCTGAACAACGGCAAAAGGTCTTTCCCCTGTTTTTGGATTTTCAAGGCCAACTGGTTTCATTGGTCCAAATAGTAAGGTTTTTTTACCACGCTTGGCCATCACTTCAATTGGCATACAGCCTTCAAAAAAGATTTCTTTTTCGAATTCCTTTAATGGAACTGTTTCGGCATTTACCAAAGCATTATAAAATTGGTTAAACTCTTGTTCTGTCATTGGGCAGTTTAAATAAGCTGCTTCACCTTTATCATATCTAGATTTTAAATATACTTTATCCATATTAATGCTTTCTTTCTCTACAATTGGTGCAGCTGCATCATAAAAATATAAGTAATCTTCTCCAGTCAGTTCACGTAATTTTTCTGAAAGAGCCTTTGATGTTAAAGGTCCTGTTGCAATAATCGTTGGGCCATCTGGAATTTCTGTAACTTCTTCATGAAAAACGGTAACATTTGGATGTCCTTTAACCCGATCTGTTACGTTTTGTGCAAATTCATGACGGTCTACTGCAAGTGCACCTCCTGCAGGTACTTGACAGTCATCTGCGGAAGAAATAATGACAGAATCAAGCTTTCGCATTTCTTCTTTTAAAACCCCTACTGCATTTGTTAACGAGTTAGCTCGTAAGGAGTTACTACATACAAGTTCTGCAAATTTATCTGTATGATGCGCCGGCGTTTGTTTTTTTGGACGCATTTCATATAAATGTACCTTTATGCCACGTTTTGCTAATTGCCATGCAGCTTCACTTCCTGCAAGGCCTGCTCCAATAACTTTTACAATCTGTTCTGACATTGTTGTTCCTCCAATTCTAACGATGCTGTTTATATCCATGTTTTCGTTTGTGAGAAGAGTAAATCTGTTCAAATAATTAAAAAGTAAAACCAAAAGAGAAGGTGAGCGAAAGACCTTGCTCACCGATTATTGTTGAGGCTCTTCTTTATAATCACATTGAACACATTGAACTTGCATGCCCTTTTTCAAACGTTTTTCGACAAGCATTCCTTCACATTTTGGACATTTTCTTGCAATTGGTTTATCCCATGATACAAAGTCGCAATCTGGATAACGATCACATCCAAAAAATACGCGACGCTTTTTCGATTTACGTTCAACGATACTTCCTTTATGACACTTTGGACATGTAACACCAATTTCCTTCACAATTGGTTTTGTATTTCGACACTCTGGGAAGTTTGAACAAGCCATAAATTTACCATACCGACCCATTTTGTATACCATAGGGCTTTTGCAAACATCGCAATCAACACCAGCATATTCATCTTTTATTTCGACTTTTTCCATTTCATCTTCAGCTTTTTTCAAACGTTTTACAAACTCTTGATAAAATTCATCAATTATTTTCACCCAATTTACTTTTCCATCTTCAACTTCATCTAACTCATGTTCCATTTTAGCTGTAAATTCAACATCTAAAATTTCTGGGAAGAAATCAATCATGAGCTCGTGAACAATTTCTCCTAGCTCTGTTGGAACAAATCGTTTATTTTCAAGAGCTACATAACCACGTCGTTGGATCGTATCAAGCGTCGGTGCATATGTAGAAGGTCTACCAATACCTAATTCTTCTAATGTTTTTACGAGTCTCGCTTCCGTATAACGTGGAGGAGGTTGGGTAAAGTGTTGTTCGGGTGATATTTCTTTTGATAATACTTCCTCACCTTCTACTAAGTTTGGAAGAAGTCGATTCTTTTCCTCAACTTCATCATCTTTACCTTCCACATATACTTTCATAAAGCCAGGGAATTTTATTTTTGATCCGTTTGCTCTAAATAAAACTCCATTGTTTTCAATATCAACACTCATTGTATCTAAAATCGCTGGTGTCATTTGGCTTGCTATAAAACGTTCCCAAATTAGCTTATATAACCTTAGTTGATCTCTTGTCAAATATTCCTTTAATGAATTCGGTTCACGAAATACAGATGTAGGACGAATCGCTTCATGTGCATCTTGAGCATTATTTGTATTTTTCGTCTTTCTGTCCTGTTTTAAAGTGTATTCTGTCCCAAAGTTTTGCTCAATGTAATTGGACGCTTCATTTTTTGCCGAACCTGAAATCCTTGTTGAATCAGTTCTCATATATGTTATAAGACCAACTGTTCCTTCTTTACCTAGGTCAATGCCCTCATAAAGCTGTTGTGCTATCATCATTGTCTTTTTCGCTCTAAAATTTAATTTACGTGCTGCTTCTTGTTGTAATGATGATGTTGTAAAAGGAGGAGAAGGGTTTCGTTTTCTTTCTTTTTTCGTAACTTTTGTTATGTTAAATTTATTTCCATCAATTTGGTTTAATATTTCTTGTACATCTTCCTCAGATTTTAGCTCCTTCTTTTTGCCACCTATGCCGTAAAAGCTCGCTTCAAAAACTTCTTTCCCTTTTAAAAATTCAGCATTAATTGACCAATATTCCTCTGGTTTAAAGTTTTTAATTTCATTTTCCCTTTCAATAATTAATCGAACGGCAACAGATTGAACACGGCCAGCGCTCAATCCCTTTTTTACTTTTTTCCATAATAAAGGGCTTATATTGTAACCAACAAGGCGGTCTAGTACTCGACGAGCTTGCTGGGCATCAACTAAATCCATGTTAATGGATCTCGGGTGTTTAAAAGATTCTTTTATCGCATCTTTTGTAATTTCATTAAATACGACACGACAATCAGAATTTATATCTATATCTAAACTATGAGCTAAATGCCAAGCTATTGCTTCTCCTTCCCTGTCAGGGTCGGCTGCAAGAAATATCTTTTTAGCTTTTTTTGCAGCACTTTTTAATTCCTTTAATACAGGACCTTTTCCCCGAATTGTTATATATTTCGGTTCAAAATTTTGTTCAATATCAACCCCCATTTGACTTTTCGGCAAATCGCGAACATGCCCCATAGAAGCCTTTACTTTATACTTTTTTCCTAAATATCGTTCAATCGTTTTTGCTTTTGCAGGTGATTCTACTATGACTAAATAGTCCGACATGTAATACTTCCTCCTTAAGAGGTTTTCTCTCTCTGTATAATCTACATATAATCAATTGATAAAACGCATGGAAAAGTTTATATTAATATTGCTACGAAAACAAGATTTTAGAATAGAAATCTCCACTATTATTAAATATTCTTCTTAACTTTGTCAAACATGATATTAATTTTTTTGAAAATGCTTACCTAAGTTTTTTCGATAGAAATGGTCAAATCCCTTCAATTTTTGTTATTTATGATGTTTTATCATATCATTTTATTTCCATTTTTTATAATGTTATTCATTTACTATCTTAAATTTTATTCTTCAATTATCGGCATAAGGCACTCTGTAATGTCTTTGTAAGAAGATACGATAGTAGCACCATCTCGTATTAGATCTATATTCCCTGAAAAATCATCACTTAATACAGAAGCCGGGACAGTAAATACCTCTCTACCTTGTTCCAATGCAAATTGGGCAGTAATCAGTGAACCACTTTTTTTCGAAGCTTGAACAACTAATGTACCTAAGCTTAAACCACTGATAATACGATTTCTTTCAGGAAACATCCATCTCTCTGGTTTCATATATGGCGGATATGTTGAAATTAATAAATGTTTAGTGGATATCATTTTGGCTAAATTTTGATTTTCCTTAGGATATAAATGATCAAATCCACCAGCGATAACAGCTATTGTTCTTCCCTTTTCAGAAGCGGCCACACGATGTGCAAATGTATCAATTCCTCTAGCCAGTCCACTTATTATAACCCAATTTTCATTAACTAATGGTTTTACAATATACTGAACGATTTGATAGCCATATTTTGAAGCTTTTCTCGTTCCGACTACACTAATCATACGTTTATTTTGTAATATACTTAAATCACCTTTACAAAACAATACGACAGGTGGATTAGAAATATGCCTTAAATAAGGGGGATATCGTGAATCAAGGATAGAAATGAGTGAAATTTGTTTTCGTTCATACATTTGAATAAGGTTATAACTATTTATTTGATGAAACTGTTTCAAAAGAAGAGTTGCTTTTTTTAATGGGATATTTGTAATAGATGAAAGGTCAAGTGAGGATAATTTGGATAAGTTTTTTAAGGAAGGATCAAAATCTAGTAGTTTCAATACAATTCTATTAGTAGCTCCTTGACAGTGAACGAGCTTCATTAGGTTTTCGTTACAATTAATTGGAATACACTCCTTTTTTATATTTTTTAAATTATGAATTTTTTAGTTATTTAGCAGTAAAGAGGATAGCCTTAATGGCTATGCCTCTTCATACTATGACAAACACTTGCATTCTTTTTTACTCCACTTCTTCGGATGCTCATTACCCATTAGGTAACTCCGCTCCTCATCAGGCTATGCCTCGAATGCAAAGCGTTTTCACTAGCCTGAACTAGTTTACAGTTAAATCAAAAGAGGATAGCCTTTATTGGCTATGCCTCTATAAATAAAAATTAGTGTGTTTTACATTTTTCGTATAAGCCTTTTTCTTTTAAGACTGAAATTAATGTTTCACCCATAACAGAAGGTGTTTCAGCTACTTTAATTCCGCATTCATTCATCACTTTAATTTTTTCAGCAGCTGTTCCTTTACCTCCTGAAATAATGGCACCAGCATGTCCCATACGTTTTCCTGGAGGTGCTGTTTGTCCTCCGATAAATCCAACAACAGGTTTTGTCATATTTTCTTTAATCCATAATGCGGCTTCTTCCTCAGCTGTTCCACCGATTTCACCAATCATAATAACAGCATGAGTTTCTGGGTCTTCGTTAAATGCTTTTAATACATCAATGAAGTTTGTTCCATTAACTGGGTCTCCACCGATACCAACTGCTGTGGATTGACCAATACCAGCTTGGGAAAGCTGATGAACCGCTTCATATGTTAATGTACCAGAACGAGATACAACACCTACATGTCCTTTTGTATGAATATATCCAGGCATAATACCGATTTTACACTCACCAGGAGTAATTACACCAGGACAGTTCGGGCCAACTAGACGAGTTTTCTTTCCTTCCATATATTTTTTAACTTTAACCATGTCTAAAACTGGGATATGCTCCGTAATACAGATAACTAAATCAAGCTCAGCATCTACTGCTTCCATAATTGCATCTGCTGCAAAAGGTGCAGGTACGTAAATAACAGAAGCATTAGCACCTGTTGCTTTTACAGCTTCCTCAACTGTATTGAATACAGGTACTCCTTCTACTTCAGTGCCACCTTTCCCAGGTGTTACACCACCTACAATTTTCGTACCATATTCAAGCATTTGTTTTGTATGGAATAAAGCTGTCGAACCTGTAATCCCTTGAACAATGACTTTCGTATCTTTATTAATAAATACGCTCATTTATAGTCCCCTGCCTTTCTTACTTTACTAATGAAACAATTTTTTGTGCGCCGTCTGCCATAGATTCTGCAGAAGTAATGTTTAACCCAGACTCTTCTAAAATCTTCTTACCTAATTCAACATTCGTACCTTCAAGACGTACAACAAGTGGAATAGTTAACCCAACTTGTTTTGTTGCTTCTACGACACCTTGAGCAATAACATCACATTTCATGATTCCACCGAAGATGTTAACGAAAATTCCTTTAACGTTTTCATCAGATAAAATGATTTTAAAAGCTTCCGTAACTTTTTCTGCAGTAGCACCGCCGCCTACATCTAAGAAATTGGCAGGTTCTCCACCATAATATTTAATGATATCCATTGTTGCCATTGCTAGACCTGCACCGTTTACCATACATCCGATATTTCCGTCAAGTGAGATATAGCTTAAATCATATTTAGATGCTTCGATTTCCTTTGGATCTTCTTCATCTAAATCACGATATTCTAAAACATCTTTTTGACGATATAAAGCGTTTGCATCAAAATTTAATTTGGCATCAAGCGCCATTACCTTTCCATCGCCTGTCACAACAAGCGGGTTAATTTCAGCAATTGAGCAATCTTTTTCTACAAATACTTGGTATAGACCCATCATAAATTTAACCGCTTGTCCAACAAGTTCTTTTGGAATATTAATATTAAAGGCAATTCGGCGGGCTTGGAAACCTTGTAATCCAACTGCTGGATCAATGTATTCTTTAAAGATTTTCTCAGGTGTTTTAGCTGCTACCTCTTCAATTTCTGTACCGCCTTCTTCAGATGCCATTAATACGATACGAGAAGTAGCACGGTCAAGGACTAAGCCAACATAGTATTCTTTCTTAATGTCACAGCCTTCTTCAATGAGTAAACGTTTGACTTCTTTTCCTTCAGGTCCTGTTTGATGTGTAACAAGTGTCTTACCTAAAAGTTCATTTGCATACTCACGGACTTCATCCAAGCTTTTGGCCACTTTTACCCCACCAGCTTTACCGCGACCTCCTGCATGGATTTGTGCTTTGACTACTACTACATCTGTTCCAAGTTCTTTTGCTGCTTCCACTGCTTCATCAACAGTAAAAGCTACTTTTCCATTCGGAACCGTTACCCCATATTTTCTGAGGATTTCTTTTCCTTGGTACTCATGGATATTCATATCCCATCCTCCTATCATATGTACGAAAAATTAAATTTTTCTGACCATAAAAATGCCAGAAAAAAATAGACTGCGCTTTCATTTTATAAAATAGTTTGTTTATTGTCTACCGTTCTATAGAAAAACGCAGTCGATTTATTTATTTTATTAAAATAATAATATTTATCTAAGATTATTTATTTTTCTCTTGGTCGAGTCGATAAATAAATGCAAATAATTCTGCAACGACTCCATACAACTCTTCTGGAATTTTTTCATTTAACTCGACTTGGCTTAATAATTCAACCAAAGATTCATCTTTTTGAATGGGTATTTGATTGCTTGATGCTATTTCAACAATCGATTTTGCTATATTACCCTCACCTTTTGCAATAACTTTTGGTGCCTCATCTTGATCTTGATCATATCTTAAAGCAACAGCTTTTTTCACTTCCTCAGAATGACTCATATTTTAAAATCCACCTTTTGATAGGATGTATGCTCTAGCATGTCTTTTATATTTTTTTCATGCTTTTCTCTATTGATTGATTTAACGGAAATGCTAGATAAATAAAAGTTTAAATAGTCTAATCGTTCGCGTAATTCATCTATAAATCGATTAACATCTTCATTTGTAACGATATCATTAAATATAGTTACTTTCATGATTTTATTTTGAATGAGGATATCAACAATAATCTCTTCAACGTTTGGAAGATTTAAATCAAACACGATTCGACAAAAATTAGGGTCAATTTCACCACTCTGTTTCTTTTTACCATAAATCGATAATGAGAAATCTGTTAACAATTGACGAATTTGTAGTGGCCATTGTAAAAAGAAATGATCAACAGGTCCAAGTTGAGAGGATAATAGCGCTTGGGCATTTAAACGGTTAATAATCGTCTGGATTTGTTCTTTTATATTAGCATCTGACACTTCATCTGTAGCGCTTATTAATAGAGGTTTTAATGAGTGTTTGATCATTTCTTCTATTTGTGATTTTTCTCCGTTTTTTAACAATTGTTCATACGAAAGACCTAAAAGAGTCATCATTTGCTTTAACATGATTTTGACATCATTAGGTAGTATAAGATCAAGATTGATAGTAGAAAGATTCAACTGACTTTTTATTGTCGTTTCTTCACTTTGAAATTGAAAGATACCTTTGTGCACATCTTCATTTGTTTGCTGAAAATTGTTATCATCATGTAAAGATAGCGATAATTTATAGAGTTGATTTAAGACATTTTTTAGTTGAGATAGTGTTGGTGAAAGGTTTTCTTGAGAATTAAGCCATTTTAATAATATGGAAAAATCTTCAGAAATCGTTTCTTTACGATAGACCGTTAACAGAGAATGAACAATCTCTTTAGTTAACGGCCATTTTTGCTTTATCAGAAAGGAAAGCACTTCCATTTTCATGTCTAATGAATAAAAATTTTTGAGTTTAGAAGATTCTTGTAACCAAATAACAGCATCTGACAGCTGTGTTTTCGTAAATGGAATATTTTCTTTCATAAGCTTTTTAACAAGTTTTATAGCTTCATTTGACGGTTCAAGACGATGAAACAATAAAATTTGCTCCGAAAGTGGTTTATTTTTTTGATTTTCATTATTTAATACTTTTAATTTTAATCGATTGTTCGACATGATGACTTGAAACCAATATTGGTCTAATGCTTTTACAGTCGTTTCAAGCTGAGCTGTTAATGTTTGTTGCCCTATTTTCAATAAAGCATTTCCCTCTGGTAAAAAGCGCAAAATTCTCCCTGTAATTAATTGTCCATCATGGAATTTTACTTTATTTTTCGAAAAACGGTCAGATAAAGAAAAAAAAGAATTTTGATTCATTCTATTCAGTTCCATGCTTATCACCATTTGGATTTAGCAAAATATTTTTAACTGGTGTAAACGATTTTCGGTGTTCTTTTGTAACACCATATATCTTTAATGCATCAAGATGATGTTTAGTCCCATATCCCATATGGTTTTCAAATCCATAATGTGGGTACTTTTCTGAAAGTTTTTTCATATATTGATCCCTCGTTACCTTTGCTACAATCGAGCTCGCCGCAATAGAAATGCTATTGGCATCTCCTTTTACAATAGATTTCTCTGGAATGTTGATTGATAGTTTCATAGCATCAATCAATAAATAGTCTGGCTTATAGATTTTTAAGTCATTCAATGACCGTTTCATAGCAATTTTGGTTGCCTCATATATATTCCATTGATCGATTTCTTCTGCAGAAGCAAAACCAATTCCAATATCTAAAGCTTTTTCCTGAATCACTTCAAAAAATTCTTCTCTTTTTTGTTCGGATATTTTTTTAGAATCTGTTAAGCCGAGTAAAACAAAATCCTCTGGTAAAATAACACAAGCAGCGACTACTGGACCAGCTAAGGGACCTCTTCCTACTTCGTCAATACCTGCTATATGTTTGTATCCTTGTTTCCTTAGTTGATTTTCATATATACTCATCCGTTCAAATTCGTTTATTAAATGCTCCTTTTGTTCATATTGCTTAAACCATCTTTTTACTATAGTTTGAACGGTTTTACGATGATCTTGTTCACATTCTTTTAAAAAGGGGTCATTAGGGTCTTCTATGTATTTTAGTTTTGCTTCAATTTCTTTTGTTGTCAAGTTAGACATCTTTTCAAATATTTCTCCTTTCTCCCACTATATCAGTTTTGTTCTCAAATAAGAAAAGCACAAAGCGCAAGTCCTTAGGCGAAGGGCGCTTTAGGACCTGCGAAGAGGACCTACGCCGCCACAGCAGGGCCGAAGCGATCCAAGACGATGGCGTTTTTTGCTAGACATCAAATGACAATATGTATAGATTAATTCCTTCGTAAAAATGATATAAATTCTGGTATATAAATAAGACGGGGCTGTCCAAAAAGTACGGCCCCTTTCATAGTAAATTAAATTTCATTTCGGTGGCGGACGCTTTCGGCGGGCACGGCCTGTCCAGCTCCGGCTCCTAGCGTCTAGCGAACGATTCTCTCCCTCCCCTACGATAAGTCGACATCCGCTCGTTCCTCGCGGTATCTCCTTTATCTCAGTACGGGAGAGTCTCCCGTTCGTACGACGCTGGGCAGTC
>Ga0180433_10000116_pt1 | contig 129770 bp, 121 predicted proteins | sample SS_ome_8_FD_132980 | JGI IMG/M metagenome (GOLD analysis project Ga0180433, IMG submission 132980) | Hypersaline lake sediment archaeal communities from the Salton Sea, California, USA - SS_1_D_1 metaG | ecosystem: Environmental > Aquatic > Non-marine Saline and Alkaline > Hypersaline >... | reverse complement strand
ATCAACCTTGATATATTTTAAAGTGTGATTTGCACACATACTACATGGCAATATGTAAGGTAAAAGGAGATAAAATCTTTTTACATTACTTAAAGTCTTTTCATCATATATGTTTACTGCAGCTTCATGAATAATTTGCCAATAAATTGGTCCCCAGACATTTTTATTCATCTGTATATAATACTTTTATAAATCATTTCTTCCAAAATCACATCCTGAATAATAGTGATATTGGCTTTGTGTATCATTTTGATTATTATAAGTTATAGTATCTTCATTTTGGTAAAAACAACAACATAACTTCCTAAATAACTTCTTAAAAAATAATAAGCACATTTTATACTATTGACAAATAGTAATTATTAGCATGTTGAATGAATAAATGCAACAACTTTAGCCTCTTTTTTCATTAATTCATTAAATCTTTTTACAGCTGATTCTGATTGTAAGTACTCAATAAGAGGATTTGTAGATTTTTTATTGAATTGGATTGCTTCATTTATTCCCAAACTAAAAATAATATGTGAATTAACTATGTCTTCTCCTATGAGAGATAATAGTTTATTTTTTGCCTTATTAGAATAACCAGGTTTATGATGAAAGTTTGTTAATGACCAGTCCCATTCAACAGAGTTTATCTGTTTTTTTTCTGGTAAATAAGTTACAATAGCATCTTTATAAACCTTTTTATCCACTTTTACACATCCCCATCTGATATTCATTTTTATTTTTAATATATCACTTTAAGTATTTATAGTCCGTGTGTAATATTACCCCTTTCATCTATTGTCCCAATATTTTTAGCCGGGTTACCAACCATAACAGCGTGTTCTGGAACATCTTTTGTGACAACAGCTCCTGCTCCTATAAAAGCGCATTTCCCAATGGTAATTCCTGGTAAAATAGTAGCATTAGAACCAATACTGGCTCCTTGTTTTACTAATGTTTTCATATATTTACCACCTTTTGAGAAAGCAGCACGAGGATTAATGTCATTACAAAATACCATAGATGGTCCTAAAAACACATTATCTTCACATGTGACACCAGAATAAACACTTACATTATTTTGTATTTTGCAACCATTTCCTAATTTAGCATCACCAGCAATAAAACAGTTTTGTCCAATTGAACAATTATTACCAATTTCTCCACCCAAAACATGTGTATAGTGCCATATTTTAGTACCTTTGCCGATTTTAGCTTTTTCATTGATAATCGCTGTTTCGTGTGAAAAATAATGTTTCATTTTGGGAGAGATACGTGAACTTCCATTACTTTTTGGAACAAGTTGTTGATGACAACTATCCAATATTCGTAAAACAGCTAACCCTTCATTACCATTTGTTAAAGGAGTTTCTCTAGTTTTACAACAATGAATAAAATGTTCACATTCAAGTTGTAGTGGAAATTTATTTTCAGACCAGTCACATTTAACCTCTTTAAACTCGGATTTGTTGATTACTGGATGTGAACCAGGTTTTTTGCTTAAATATTTTTGACAAATGGTAAGTTTTTCTCCTCTTGGTTTTCTATCATCAAATACAATCATTCCATCAGAACCAACAACTGTTGTTCTTTGTTCTTTAAAAGGGTGTAACCAATTTACACTAATTTGAGCAAAACAATTTCCAGGAAATTCTAAATGGGTATCTGTAACATCATGAACATCTGGATGAAGATGTTTATGTCCTACACAATTAACAGTTAAAGGCTTTGCTCCATTTACTAAAGATAAAATTAAAGAAATATCATGGGGTGCAAATGACCATAATACGTTTTCCTTTTGTCTAATTTTACCAAGATTCTTTCTGGAACAATGGATATAATATAAATTTCCGATGTTTCCGTTCTTAACAAGTTCTTCTACCTTTTTAACACATGGGTGATATCTTAAAACATGACCAACCATAAGTATTTTTTTATGCTTTTCTGCAATTCTAACAAGTTCTTCCGCTTCATTTACATCCAATGATAATGGTTTTTCAACAAACACGTCTTTACCATTTTCAAGTGCCTCTTTAGAAAACTTATAATGTAATTCTGCTGGTAAAGCAATAACTACAGCTGTTATATTTTCATCTGATAAAACATCTGACCAATGAGATGTAACAATTACATCATGCTCGTTTTTTATTTTATCATGTAAACCAATGTTAATTTCACATACCGTTCGTAATGCTCCAATATTACTTAAATCTCTTAACAAATTTTTACCCCAATACCCAGAACCAATTAATGCTATAAATTTTGACATTTACTTTTATCTTTACTATTAGTCTATTAATATTTTTGTAAAATAAACGTATTAACATTTATTACCTAAGATACTGTGCCAAATAAAATAATAAAGTAAATAAAAACCAGAAAAGAAAAATCCAAATAATACTGCAACTACCTGTGATGCACCACCTTTTTTAGAATTACAATCAAAAGCTAACTTTGCAGATATAATTGAAATGATAAGAGCAATGATACCTGTGATAAAATTAAACGCATTCATATTTATATTTTTTTTCGTAAGATAATTGGTAACGTTTTCATCTCCACTAAACATCTCTTTTATTTTTTTATTTTCTTGTTTTTTCTTATTACTCACATTTAATGCATGTGATGCTATTACAAAAAATTCAATCATAATATAATTTCTTTATATTAATAAACAAGAATTTATGAGAGATGTTATAGAATAGAATATCTAAATGGCTTTGTTTGGATTAGCATGTCCCATGTGTATTATCATAATTATAGGATTATTACTTTACATACGAATAAACAATATTGGGTTTATTGAAAAATTTACAGGTGCTGAAAGATATTCACCAAGTAGATGTACCAACTTAGATTATAATACTTGTTTGCAAACATCTCATTGTGGTTGGTTAATTGATGGTAAATATAACAGTAGATGTTTACAAGGAACGCCAGTTGGACCAATAAACCCAAAATTACAACCTGATGCCGAATCTTCAAGAAGAAGAAATGTTCAATATGATAGGTGGATATACTCGCATCAAAATCCATTTATTTTTTGTTAATGTGTAAATTATAATGAATCCGTTTACTTATGTGTCCAATATTTCAAGAAATAATCAATCTAACATTGAAAAACTTAAAACTGATCAACCTTTTTATAAATCACCTGAAATAGTAGCAATCATAGTATTTGGGTGTATATATGTTTTTATCAGATGTATTGAAACATATTTAATGCCATTAATTCCAGAATTTTTAACAAGAGAAGTTTCATCATTGTTCAGATGGGGCCCAATATTAGTTCCCATTATTTTTGGTATTACATACTTTTCAAAAAAGAAAAAGAAAAAGGTTACTAGTCAGTCTACAACTTCTACATATAATTCATCAGATGAAGTTTTAAAAGAAAGAATGATGGCATGGACAAAAAAATAAGTTGTCTAAATTATCTTAAGCGTAGCTTATATAGTAAGGATGTCTTCTCCAGCACGAGCTTCTAACAATAATTTAGCCAGAGCTCTTCAAATAATTCAAGTTCATAAGGCGTTTAAAAAGACGTTTAATGAATCACCTGCACAAACTAAAATTTTTGTTGCATTTCTTTTTCCTATCATTTCTGGATTACCAGTTTATTCATTTATGTCCGCAAATCCTACAGGACAATTAGTTACATTTTCACTAATTACATTTATATTTGGATGGATATTTTACAGATTCACAACTGCATATAATGAAAAATGGGCAGTGTTAATGGCATATCTTGTAGGAACATGTTTTTGGTTTTATGTTTTTGTTAATAACTATAGAAAGGAAAGAGATGATGAAAAGGTAGGAAAAAAGTCATTTGTTTGTTCTCCAAGCGGAACTTGCACAACAGATGGTACAAAAGGTCCTTACAATGGATTAAAGAAATATGTTTACACTCCTCCTTCTAAACCAGCAAGGCCAGAAAAATGTTTTCCATATTGTATTCCAGGACAACAGTTTGATATAAGAATATCTGATAAGTTTACTTACATGTTTTGGTTAAAGATTGATTATGTTAAATGGAAAAATCCCAGTTTCTACGGTAGAGATAAAATTATATTAATGAAAGGAAATACTATTAAAAACAGCGATTTGGTTGTATGGGGATTACCGATTGATGATGCAATTCAGTTTGATGTAGGAACAGGTGGAAATAATAAACCTGTTTCACTAAGTGTAAACTTTCCATTTGATAAGTGGGTTCATTACACAGTTGTTGTAAATAACAAAGTCGTTGAACTTTATAAAAATGCAACTTTAGAACAATCTGCTATTCTTAACGGAACTATTTCATTAAAGAAAACACCATTATATTTAGGAAGAACACCCAATAATAATTATAATAAATTCCCTGGACAACTTTTGTATTTAACCTATAATAATGAAAACCTAACACCGAGTGAAATATATGATATCTACAAGTCTGAGTATTCAAAAGTTTCTGGAATGGATTTATCTGGTCATGTAACTGGAAAAAGTACATCCGAAAAATGCCCGGATTCAAATGATGATAATCTAAATGATTATTCAGATGATTTTGATGTTAATTCCTTATTTACAACAACAAGCCAAGGCGTGACATATGCAAAAAAACAAACAATTACTTCACCAAGTAGTAAACTTGAAAAATCCAAAGCAAATAGTCTAATGGATAAATATAAACAATTTTTCAATTAAAATATTTTTGGGATGGAGCAAGTAAACAGTAATATGGAAAGATTAATAAAAAATATAGTCAGAATTACATTTTTTACTAAAATTTTCTTATGTGTGTATAACAAGTAGAAAAAAATAAAATATGGGGTATAATATATTTGATATTTGAAATGTCTTCGAACACAAATCGCGCAAGAGGAAATTTAAATCGAGGCGCAAATAAAGCCAAAGGATATGTAAACCGAGGCGCCACTTATTTGAAAGGTGCTAACAAACTTGTTCTTTTTCTAGTTGGTCTTTTTCTATTACTTGTTGTTGGTATGATTGTCTACTGGATTTACAAAGCAATCATGAAAGCAAGAAAAGGAGATGATGAAAATCCAATTTTAGTTTCTGGTTCCATTGATGCAAGTGACCCCAAAAATGTAAAGTCTTGGAAACTTCCAACTTCATCTGGTTCTAACTCACCAAATATGGCATTTACTATAAGTTTCTGGATGTACATTGCTGACTGGTATTATCGCGTGGATGACCCAAAGGCCATTTTAATTAAAGGAACATCAGTAGGTAATTCTGTTTCTGGAAGCGATGCAGCACCTGGTATCTGGCTTGCCCCTGATAAAAATAATTTACTTGTTGCAACACGTGTTCTTGGTAGAAAGAAACCACAAGTATGTGACGTTGCTAACATTCCAATTCAAAAATGGGTACATGTTGCTTATGTATTAGATAACAGGACTGTTGATGTCTATGTTGATTGTAAATTAGAAAGAAGTTGTGTACTTACAGGAGTACCATTGTTGAACAACCAAAAATTACACTTATTCCCACAGAATCCTTCTTCCCCTGGGGGTCCTGGAACAACTGATGGCCAAACAGGATTTTTGGGACAGCTATCAAGTCTCCGATACTTCTCTCATGCACTTAGACCGGTAGATGTCGCAAGAATTTGCAATGAAGGTCCTCATGCTACTAAGGGAGCACCTACCAAAGACCATCATCCCGACAGTGGGGGAAGTGGTAAATGTCCTCCTCGTGTGTTCCGCGATCTTCGCAAGGTAAAGAGACAACTTGTTACAATCACAGATGAAGTGAACGATGCACTAGATGCAGAAGGACATGGTCGTAGACACAGAGACCCTCTATGGGATATTCAGGTTCGCGGCGAACAGCGACCAAGAATTACAAGAATTAATGGTGGTGGAAATGATAATGTTCCTGGTTCTGGACAAGGCTGGATATGCAATACTTTACATGGAACTTGTTCTCCCGGTGGACATCCTGGTGCTCCAGGTGTTCATGGTAATCAACAAGAATGTAACCAAAATTGTTTTGCAACTGGTTTTGGCCCCCAAAAAAAAAACTAAATAATACAACTACTGAAAATTATTGTAATCCCGATAAGGTAAATGTTCAAGATAGCTGTCCTACAGGAGTGTATGATGACCTTCGTAAAATAAAAAATCAACTTGGTGATATATCCGATGAAGTAGCTGATGCACTAAAAGCGCAAAAACATTATAGAAAACCCACATGGGATATTCGAGTTCGTAGTAAACAAAAACCATATATTGGTGGTCCAATCGGTGGAACAACAACAAAAGAAGATTTTGAAACAGAATATGAAAATATAATTACTCAAGACGGAAAACACAAAAGAATATGCATGATTGACCAACATATAAAACCATTTGTACCAAAAGTTGAAGGAAGTTGTCAAGGACCCAATCAACCAGTTGGAGATGGTGGGTGTAATAACCAATGTTCGAGTAAATTTCCAGGATTTAACTTTTATCGTTCTGATTTAAAAGGGTGTGTTAAAGATTATTGTTACAAACCAACTAATAAAGCAATGAAAGATACATGGTTTACGGGTCAATGTAATGTTCAACCTCCTGCACAAACACCTGCCATAGATATTCAATGGACAGTAGGTGATGGAAATCCAGGAGATAAATATGAATATGCTGTAACATGTAAAAATAATAATGGAGTAGAGTCTGATAAGATGATATTTGGGACAGGAACTGGTGATAACTTACGACCATATGTTTATGTGGTTGATGAGAGAGGGTACCAACCATCTTTTTGTTGGAAATCATTGCCTAATTGTGATAAAAATCATAGCAGAGTGTTATACCAAAAATTAAATGACGGAGAATGGACGAAAGTAAGAGAAGTGCCACAAAATATTAGTCTATCAACAGGTGTTAGTGGAGGTCCAGTTGGTATATGTACTTGGTTAGGACCTGGCTCCGCATTACCACCTGCGGATGGTTGGATAAAGTATCCTGGAAAAGATATGGGTGGTAATGATATTGGATGTTCTTGGATGCCAATGTCCGATTATAATAATCTTGACAAGCTGAAAAAGAATTGTCTTGATAGAAACTGTGTTGGGTTTATAAAAGTAAAACAAAAAGGAAATAATAATAATACATTTTTGTATTGTCCGAAAAATAAAGCAGGTAAAAACTATTTAACAAACTATAATTTCAATTATTGGGATTCAGGAGATGCTTATGTCTATTATAAATAATTATTTAATAACATAAAATAAAATGAAAGATATTCCAATTGAGTTTATGCCAGGGTTTTGGGTGTCAATACCAGCTGGTATTGAAGGAAAAGGCTCGGGTTTTTTACTTGCTGAAAATATTAAATCTGTATTTTCTGTTAATTGTACTGTTCCTCCTTCGCAAGATTTTCAAAGAAGTTGGACTATTATTACAATGACCGAAAATGAGTTGAAAAAACCAAGTTATATTAATGCGTTTACAAGAATTATATCAGAATCATGGTTAGATTCCAGATCTATCATAATTGTTGGTTCTGAACAATCAATTGTTATGATTCTTAAATCATTTTTAGTTAGCGTTGGTGGTATTAAAGAGGAACATGTTATGAAAATTATAATGTCTAAAACTGGGTAAATATTACAATATTTATTAATATGAAAAAATGATTAATAAATAAAGCGTACTTCATAATATAACACAAGATGAATGATATAAAAAAACTCATGAAAGAAATTAACAAAATTGACGAAGACGGTAAAGCAAAAGAACCATCAAGTTTTACAGTATTTAAGATATTCACAGATGGTAGCAATACTGACCAGGCAAAAACTGTTAGAAAAAAACATCTTCGTCGTGGTGGTATTGGAATTTATCATCCTGATAGCAATACCCGTATCGCAGAGCCATTCCCACTTCCAAACCCTACAAATAATAGGGCAGAGTACTGGGCATGTATCAGAGCTTTAATGTGGGTTCTTGAAGAAACTGAACATTTGGGTTTAGAAAAACAGTCGAAACTAAAAGTTATTTTGTATAGTGATTCAATGTTACTCATTAATTCTATGACAAAGTGGCTTCCTGGGTGGAAAAGAAGGGGGTGGAAAAAGTCTGATGGTAAACCTGTTTTAAATAAGGAATTAATTGAAGAGTTTGATAAGCTTATTACAAATAGGTTACCATTAACCACTTTTGTAAAAGTGAAAGCTCATCAAAAAAAGCCAAAAGACCCAAAAAAGGTTTGGTTATGGAAAGGTAATTTTATTGCCGACAAATTAGCCGAAGAAGGAAGAATGATTGCCCAAGATCAATAAACTTAATATTTTAATAGTAAACTATAAAATTACAACTTATAATACAACTTACTTTCTACGGCGCTTTGCAGCATCTGCAATAGAGGTAAATGTATTACATCGAGTTCTCTTGCGAGACCTGGACATTTTTGGTTCAGACCCTTCAGAATCAGCTTCATCATCTGTTTCAGGAACAAATTCTTCTCCTGAATCTTCAATAACAAGTTTTGCATCGTCACTATCTGACGATACGTCTGCTTCTGTTGGAGAATCATCAATAGGTGGTTCCTCTTTGTTTTCCGGTTCAACATTCTTTTTAAAACTACTTGACCGAATACTTGCAAGTGTTCTTGAAACATCAGTAAGATGAATACGAACAGGTGCTGTAGACGGAATTGGTTGAGGAACTTTGGAAACAGTTTTTGGCTCTAGGCCAGAAGTTGAAACCTGAGAATATCTCATCGTAACATTTGATGGAACAGAACTTGAATAAGTTCTTGGAACACCATTTGAAACAGGTTGTGTAACAGTTGTAACAGTTGCATTAACAGGTTTACGTCCACCGACAACAATTTTCCTTTCTGGGTATAAAGCGTAGTAATGTTGCTTTGACTGCCTGACAAAATGATTGTAAGACACATCATAGCGAAACTGCTTTTCCAAAAAGTCAGTTTTAGCCTTTTCTTTGTTTCTTAATCGGTTATGGAGAAATGTAGTATATTGCAGAAGAATGTTAATATCAGTAAAATTTGAAAAAGACATTGTCTTTTCGAATTTCTTGACAATCACGTCTCCAGAAATAACATCTGAAAATCTATCCTGGATATACTTGTCTACCATTTTTTTCCGAATATGAAAAGGAATTGATTCATATGTTGAAAACGGGATATCAAAAACATACGTGCTCATATGATTCACAAGGAAGTCAACGAGCCTTGTATGTGCTTCTTCCAGTAGATGAACTTTTTCAGGTACATGGCTTTGTGCTTCAATATAAAGAATTCTATCTGCCTCTTTTAAAATATCAAGAACATATACAATAAGTCGCTTTCCTTCGGACAATAAGTGTCTTTCACTAAGTTCGTTATTGTGCCCCAGTACATAAATTGGATAAATACCACCCTTAAAGTGAATAAGCTTAGAATATTGCTTTGTAATGTAACAATTAAGTGACAAAATACAACGAACTTTTAAATCTGACAATGGTCCTCGATGGGCCAGTGAAAGACGAATATTGTCACACAAAGGGTGAACAACTGTAATCATTGCTTCAGTATTGGTTTTTGATGCCATTTTACAGGATTTATTTAAGAATACTATAATTTAATAATCAATTTTACTTAACATTTTTATTTACAACATCTCTTTTTGCATAATATGACAGAGCGTTCTTGGCAGAATTTTGCTCTGCTTGTTTCTTAGAGCGTGCATGTCCTCTCCCAACAATAGTTTCTGAGTTTGGTTCAAGAACATAAATGTAAAAACATTCATTTTCATATTTTTCTTTCAGGTAAATTGGGTACGCTCCGTTAAAATTTTTCTGGAAATACCACATCAATTGGTCTTTTGAATTTTCGTCTTTAATAACTAATTCAACCATATCTACATATTTTTCAATTATCGTTATAATAAATCGTCTAACAACTTCATACCCATACGCGGGGTTTACTTTTTTTGCAAAATCAACAAACATAGAACCAATAAATGATTCAAACGTGTTTTCTAAGATTCTAGGATTAGTCCTTCCCTGGCAACCAAACTCAACATGATATGAAACCAATAAGTAGGGAGAAAGGCCTAGTTTTTTTGCCAAAAAGGATAAATTCTTTGTTTTTACTAGTTTACTTCTAAGTTTTGTAAGAAATCCCTCATCTTGGTCAGGGTATCTTTCCCACAAATAATATGAAACAGCTCCTTGAAGTTTAGCATCTCCTAACCATTCGAGTCTCTCGTTAGACTTGGTTTGCAAAGGGATTATATTGTCAGGAGAACCTCTTCGAGTATGACCATTGCTGCTGTTGCTACTTGTACTTCCTGTGTCACTTCCATCAGAGTAATCAACTTTTGAAACATATGATTTATGTACGAAAGCTCGTTGCCAAATAGATAAATCATTTATTTCAATTTTAATGTTACCCTTTGCGAGAATATCTTGAATTTCCTTTTTAGTAATCAAGGTATTGTTCGGGTTTAATGTTGTGTGCCACTTTTTAGCTTTACCGTTTGTTTTACTGTCCGTTGGACTGGTGGTGTGGTTATTTATCTCATTTTCCCTAAAAGTTTTTTCTTTCGGAAAATGGGATACGGATCTTCTGTCAATTTTCATCATTATTAAAAAAAGGTAGTGGGGTATATATAATTATATAATATCCTTTATATATTTTTTTTAAAAAACTTAAACTATATAAAAACATTTGTTTCCTTTATATATATTTATAATGAAGTCAATAGCGAATAGAATACAATACTCTAAAAGCAAAGGTAAAACTGCATTTCATCGTTCGCACCCATTTGAAAAAAGAAAGAGTGAAGCTGAGAGGATATTGAAAAAATATCCTGACAGGGTTCCAGTTATTGTACAACGGGTTGAAAATAATGACGCTATCCCAGATGTTGATAAGAAAAAATATCTAGTTCCAAGCGATTTAACCGTAGGACAGTTTGTATATGTTATCAGAAAAAGAATAAAGTTAAACCCAGATCAAGCCATTTATGTCTTTGTCAATAACACTCTTCCACCAACTGCTTCTCTCATTTCGCAAATGTACAATGAACACAAAGACGAGGACGGATTTTTGTATTTTTCGATATCCGGGGAGTCAACTTTTGGCCATAATTAAGGGTAAAATACTTTTATTTTATTCTCGGTTCAATAAAATAATGACATAAGGTAGAAAGCACATTCGGATATAAATAATGTGTTATCTCCCAGCATTGTTAAAAATTGTTGTTGAAAAAGGTGGTAATATTATTGATTATAATAGAACTGATATATTAACAGCAAGGGCACGATTTGAGTGTTCAGAAGGTCATGAATGGGAAACAAGAATTGGGAGAGTTTTAAAAGAAAATAGTTGGTGTAGAAAATGTAAAGCTAAAAAAGCTGGGTTAAATAAAGTTGAATTTACACTTAAGGACTATCACAAAAAAGCAAAAGAATATGGAGGAAAATTTCTTTCAAAAAAATATGTCAAAAGTACACATAAATATAAATGGCAATGTAAAAATGGACATATTTTTAAAGCCACTTGGGGAAATGTTCGGCATAACAAATGGTGTAAACAATGTCAATATTTAACAATTGAACAAATGAATGAATATGCTGAAAAAAGAGGAGGTAAATGTTTATCAGAAAAATATGTTAATATCAAAACTAAACTAAAATGGGAATGTAAGTATGGACATCAATGGGAAGCGAGAGCTTCTATTATAAATCAAAACAACTGGTGTCCTAAATGTAAAGATTCAATGGGTGAAACTGTTTGTCGTAAAATATTAGAATTTTTATTTAAAAAACCTTTTCCTAAAAAAAGACCAACTTGGTTAAAATATAAACGAAATCTTGAATTAGATTGTTATAATAGAGAACTTAAAATTGCTTTGGAGTATAACGGCGCTCAACATTATAATGAAAATACCTTTTTCGATAATAATTTAAAAGAAAGGAAAGAAATGGATGCTTTTAAAGTAAAAAAATGTGCTGAGAAAAAGATTTTTCTTATTGTTGTTCCATATACCATAAAATCAAACAAGTTATATACATTAATTCGTAACAAATGTTTACCGTATCTTACCAGAGAAACTCCAGAAAATATAGATATTTGCGAATTGGAAATTAAAGACCCAAAAACAGAAAGATTAAACGAATTACAAAAAATGGCAGAAGAAAAAGGTGGAACGGTTATTTCAGATAGATATATTAATAATACCACAAAAATAAAATTTTGTTGCAAGGAAGGTCATGAGTTTAAGAGTACTTTTTCTGTAGTATTATCAGGTTCTTGGTGTTCAAAATGTGCCTTTAATTGGTTCAGAAATATAGGTTTTGAAAAAAGTAAAGAATTTGCCAAAGAAAATAAAGGAACGTTATTAAGTGTTGATTATGACAATGCAAAAAAGAAATTAGAATGGAAATGCAAAAATGACCATGTTTTTAAAAGGAATATTGATAATATGAAAAATCGCAAGAATTTTTGTCCTGAATGCAAGGACGGTATACAAAAAACAAATCTTCTTAGTTTAAAATTTTAACATTTTATCACATATTAAAAAAATTGAACAAAATTCCCAAAGGAAAATATAACAATTGGTTACATGCATCGCTACAGCGATATATGCAATAACTGTAAGCGTGAGGGCTTTCCCTGCTCTCAGGCTTGTTTGAATTGGGACGTGGAGGTCACGATCGCCGCGGACACTGGATACTGGCCTGGGACAAGGCGCCCGTACACTTACGATTGGGAGCTGGCGTTGTCCGATTCCGACCCCGAGTCTGATTATGATGATTATTACTATCATGAACAGGAACACCTTCGGATGGAAGATGTCTATGGTGCGGATGAACTGGAAGAAAGGGACGCTTGCCGATGTGCTGCGGTGGAAAAGTCAAAGCGCCGCAAGGCGTCTCTTGGCCTAACCGCTCAACGCGCTGCGGCAAGGTTACGTCAGCGCAAGGCGCGCGAAGAGCGCAAAATGCAACGCAACCAGGGAATCAAGGCGACCGCGGTGGCTTTCTCTGCTCCTGTTTCTACCACCAAGTCAAGTGACACTCCGAAGAGTCGCAAGGCTGCTGGGCGAACGGGGCGGAAGGAACGCCACCGCGGTCGGGCGGGTCGGTCGGGCCGGACACGCCGGCGATAAATGTTTCCGGTGTCAGTGAGGAACTTACCCAAATGGGTTATTTCTTGCCGGATGGAAGCATAATAGTTTAAGATTAAATGTCCATGGGTGTAATAATATAAAGAAAACAAAGCTTATATCAAAATGGAAAACCTAACTGAATTATTTGGTAGGGATGTTTCACAAATTATTACATCAAAACTATGTTATCAAAAGTGTATTTTTGAAAATTGTTATAAAGAATCATCGATGTTAAATAAATATTGTAGAAGACACTGGTGTGTAGATGGACATCCAACAACTCAAAGAAAATACAGAGGATATTGTTCAGATTGCTTTGATAGAATAATAAAAACAGATAAAGATAAGTATTTACATATTGTAACTAGAAAAAATATATTTTAGATATTAAATAAAAAATATTATATTTAATAGTATAATTGGTATACCATGAAATATAATCATTTCTTTAGGAATAACCTTACAAATATTGCAATATGTTTAGCAGTTTTATTTTTGGTATATTATTTGTTTTCAAATTATAGATTCGCCTATAAAACACCATTTGGTTATGTTGAACATTTAACTGATAATCCAAATTGTAAAACATTTAATTGTTCTAGTGTACATGGACCATCTGGAACTATTTATAAACCATGTGTATCAGGTGACCCAACATGCAAAGATGGCCAACGATGTAGTGCTTGTGTATCATCCAGCACAAATCCTTCATGTACTGGAGGAGATGGTAACTGTACTCCTGTTGGAGGAGACCCTTATTATCAACCTGCAACAAAAACAAAAAATTATCTTAAATGTTGTCCCGGTAGTGAACAAAAATTAGGCACGTGGGATAATACAGGTAGATATTACTATAAATGTGTTTCTACATGCACACCAGATGGAAAGGATTCGTGGGAGTCAGGAAAACATATGACTTGTTGCCCTGGTACAAAAGAGTTTTTAAAAGTTTGGAAAAAAGGCGATACTGCAAGATTTAGATGCTGTAAACCAGCTGGATCTGGACCAGGACCAGATCCAGGATTTACATGCAAAACAGATGTTGATTGTGCTGACCATGGACAATGTGGAAGTGGTGATTGTATTTGCCAAAGTGGAAAATGTATACCCAAACCAACTAATTGTCCAACAGTACCTTGTCCATCAGGACAAACATGTCAGAACGGAACATGTATACCAAGTGGTGGAGGAGGAAGTTGTCCAACAGTACCCTGTCCATCAGGACAAACTTGTCAAAATGGAACATGTATACCAAGTGGTGGAGGTGGTAGCTCGCCTGATATTCAAAGTCAACCCGGTAGTACTATTCAAATAGTTAATAATACTAGTGAAGAACCACTACATGTTTTCCTAGGAACAAAGAATGATAAATGGACAATGACTAACCCTGGTGGAAATGGTGCAATTTATGAAGCGGTCAGATGGGGTAGTTCACAAGATTTAATCGCTTGGGATCCAATAGGCGCTGGTAACATATCAGAAGCTATTATACCAAAAAATGGCTATATAATTCTAAATCTCCCAAAGGATATGCATGGATCAGCATTTAGAGTAACACCCCTTAAGTTAAAAAATAATGATTATTATCCATTAAAACTTTCAGCTGTTGCAAGAAGCAAAGTTATGAAACAATGGCCAATATTGCTAGAAGGGGGAGAAGATGTAGTAGCAGATTCCAGCGCGGTGGATGGAATTAATTTTAGAATGAAATATGAATTAACTGGAAAAAGTGGTGTTGAAACTATGGAAATACATAAAAATCCATGTGCTGGTTTAGATCCAAAGTACCAGTTGGAAGTTGGATGTCGCAACCCAGCGTTAATTGACTGTTCAAGTCCTACATGTGATTGTAAACCAAATAGTCAGAATTGTAAGTTTAATGATTGTTCTGAAAAATTATTCAATATTCCACCTGGTTTACAAATATATAAAACAACGTATGATGGTGGTAAACCTGCCAATAACGAAGTTGTTAAACCTTTTATAAATAAAACTACTAATCTCAAAGATGGTTCTCCACTGAGAAGATACTGTAATGATATACAAGAAAATTCAGGAGATTTTACAGCTTATTGTTATGACTATAATGATGTTGGTTCTTCACCCTGGTTATCACCACCTTATAAAATGAAAGTAACATATATGGATTTGTAAATAATTTTAAGAATAATATAAATGGATACAAATCTAAAATATCCAAAATTAATAAAAGATAATAGGTTCTGGGAACTTATTATTTCTCAAAAAGGGGATAATGTACATATCAAAACAAGATATGGAGTTATTGGTGGAAAGATTACAGAAACAAAAGGACAATCATTTACTAAATCAAAAGCACAAACTTTTGCTAAAAAGAAATTTACTGATAAAATTAGAAATGGGTACAAACCTGAAAGCGGTCTAAAAATAAAAAATACTCAAATTAATAAATTTGTTAAACCAATGGGTGCTGTTCTTCTGGAAAAAAATGAACATAAAATAATATTTCCAGCAGACGTCCAACCAAAATTAGATGGCTTTAGAGGAATTGCTATTCAAAGAAAATCTAAAGTTGTAATTGTTTCCAGGAATGGATTACCATATCCACATCTGGAAAAAATAAAAAAACAATTAGAAACATTTCCTTTGATAAAAAAAGGATATCAATTAGACGGTGAGTTATATTTACACGGGCAATCACTAGGCGAACTAAGAAGTGTTTTAGGAAGAAAAAAACTTAATAGTAATAAAGTTAAAGAACTTGAAAAAAAGATAAAATATTGTGTGTTTGATTTTATTTCTGAAAACATTCCATCTGAAAAAAGACTTAATATGTTACAAAATGCATTTAAGTCTTGGAAGTCAAACTTGGTCCATCTCATAAAAACAAAAACAGTCAGATCAATTAAAGAAGTTAATGTACTACGAAATAAGTATATTGAAGAGGGATATGAAGGAATAATTGTCAGAAATAAACAAGGGTTGTATACCTCTGGAAAAACTTCTTCTGATGTTTTTAGATCCAAAGACTTTAAAAAGAATGTGTTTAAGATTGTTGGAGCTTTAGAAGGTAAAGGTAATAATAAAGGAACAGTTATATGGAAATTACAATGTTTGCATAACAAAAATAAAACATTTACTGCAAAACCAATGGGTACAAAAGAAGAAAGAACTCAATTATATAAAAATAAGGAAAAATATATAGGATTAAAGATACACGTGAAATATTTTGAACTTGACAACAAAACCGGTTGTGTTTCAAGACATCCTGTTGCCTTAAAAATAAATAATTAAATTTTAATCAAAAATACCAAAATGTTGCTTAATACTTTGTTTGCTAATTAATTTTAATGGTAACAAAAATGAAACTAATTTTCTTTCAACATAAATTATTACCAATAAGATTAATGCTGACACACTAAGCCACGTATACATACTAACATCGTATGTTTTATGTAAATACTCACCTATAAAAGGAATGTAATATGTGGGTAAGAAATAAGCAAATGTGATAACAACTGTAAATATTAATAATTGTTCATTTGTGTTTTTTGAATGTCGAATTACAATAACAAATAACCAGTATAACACAAACACGTTTATAACAAGACTTGATAATAAGTGGTACCATTTAACATTAACCTGTGAGTATAAATCGTAAAAGAATGGTAATTCATCAGGATAGAATATTGAAGTTAATGTTAATACAAGTGCTATAATGTCAATGTTTGGTAAATAATAAATTAAATATGGTTTGTTATATTTGTAAATAAAAAATGGAACAATTACCAAAAATATTATTAAAAATATACTAACTCCTATAATCCAATTATATGAATAAAGTTTATTTTCATTTATAAGTTTTTCTTCTTGTTTTAAATAATTTTGTCTGGTATTATTGATTTGTTTAATCGTACTTTTAATTTTATTCATTATTTATAAGTAATATATTAATAATGAATAATATTATTGTTTTGTATGATACTGAATTTACAGCATGGGAGGGAAGCATGAAACGAAATTGGTCCAAAAAGAATGAATATAAGGAACTTGTTCAATTAGCAGCTTTAAAGGTAAGAATGAATAATAAAATCGAAATAATAGATAAACTCAATATTATAGTAAAACCTGTTAAAAATCCAGTATTATCTCAATATTTTATTAATTTAACTGGAATAACTAATAATAATATAAAAAATAAAGGAGTATCATTTAAAAAAGCCCTCGGTGATTTTTATTCATTTTGCAAACATAATAATAAATTAGTTAATGTTTATTCATATGGAAATGATTATACAATATTAAAAGAAAATATGAACTATAATAAAATTCCTAAAAAATCAAAATTTAGAAAGTGGGAAGAATTCTTTTTTGATATAAGACCAATTTTTGATTTTCACGGAATTAATACTAATAAATATACAAGTGGAACTGTTTATAAATCATTAAATATAAAACCAAAAAATCCTATTGTTCATAATGCCATGTGGGACACAATGTCTCTTTTTTTAACAATAAAAGCTCTTCAAAATAAAAGCTCCTTGTAAAGATAAATTAAAATAATATATACATAAATTTATACCAGTAATAATGAAGAATATCTACATATTGTACACAGGTGGTACAATTGGCATGGAAAGAAATAAGAAAGGAGCCTTAATTCCTTCAAGAAAGTTTATAAAACAAATAATTGATCGGTTAAAAATTAATAGACACTACAAAATAAAACACACATTTGAAGCTCTAGATCCATTATTAGATTCATCAAATATGAAACAAAAGAATTGGATTATTATGGCAAATCATATTCAAAAAAATTATAATAAACACGATGGATTTGTTGTAATACACGGTACTGATACAATGGCATATACGGCATCAGCTTTATCTTTTTTGTTACAACATTTGAATAAACCAATTGTTATAACAGGGTCACAATTACCTATTATTAATTTTAGGACAGACGGACTAAATAATCTTGTTGACTCAATAAAAGTAGCAACATTACCTATACCAGAAGTTGTTTTGTGTTTTGGAAGTTTTATTTACAGAGGCTCAAGAGTTAGTAAAACACATTCAGATGATTTTCAAGCATATGAATCTCCTAATTTTCGTTATTTAGGACATATTGGTGTAACTATTAATATTAATAAGTATTTGTTAAATAAGAAAACTAAAAAGAAATTAGAAACATTAAAAAAATATGTTAGTAAAAAAATATTTATGTACACTGTTTTACCTGAACATAATTCTCCATATCTTAAACATTTACATGAATTAAAGTTAGATGCATTAATTATTCGTGGATATGGAATAGGAAATGTTCCTTCTGATAAACCCTTTTTAGATGAAATAAAAAAAATAAATAATAGTGGAACAGTTGTTGTTGCTACAAGCCAGTGCATGTATGGTCGTGTTGATTTATCAACTTATGAAACAGGTTTAGAACTAAAAGAACTTGGAATCGTTGAAGGTGCTGATATGACAATTGAAGCAATATATGCCAAATTATGTTATTTACTAAATAAGTATAAAGATAAAAAAACAATTATAGAAAAATTCTCTGAAAACTTAGTCGGAGAACTTACTTCGGGTGATACCGTTATACATGATGAGTTTTCAAATCTTATACCAGCCCTTTGGTCTTCATAAAAATATATCCAATTACATATTAAAGATAAAATGACCAGTTATTTAAAATCATTTGCGATGGCAGGCTCAGTTGTTGCTGGGATACAATATCTTGCAAATAAAGTAGACCCTGCATTAGCAGGTGTATTATCTGGAATCCCTATTAGTATCCCTTCAATGTTGTTAGTAAATACTGCAAAAGATAGCAAAGAATTTATATGGGATGCAAGTTTAATGATTACTGTATTAACAATTGTTACTTATTTAACATGGTACTTATATGTTAAACGAGGAGTATCAAAAGAAAAATCAGTTGCTATTAGCATGGGCATATGGTTTGCATTTGCAATGTTGTATTATTTTATTGTTGCTAAACATAAATAGAGCTAATAATAAAAGTTCCAATATTTATTATATTCTTTAGAATTTAAGGGATTATCCCATGGGCCAGACCTAGTACTTGGTGGGGGGTTATATATAGTTGGTCCATTTTTCTTATATTCAGAATCATATATTAATTTAATGTCATTAATTATTTTTTGTAATATTTTTTGTAAAATATCAAGGTTTACCTGAAATCTATAATCTGCAATTACAGTAGATGGAAATGAGTGTATTATAGATTGCATGTGATTTAACACACTTCTTTGTAAAGCTTCCGCTATATCTATTGTTTGATTTGGAATTTCTTGTCCCAACTTTGCTGATTCGTAAACTCGAACTAATTGATTTGCAGAAATAAGAGCTTCTTTAAAATTTTTTGTATCAAATCTTGCAAAAGGACACATTTTTACAAATACTTTTACTAAAGCTGGGTTCATATACAAAACAGAATCATATGTCTTACTAAACACCAAGTTAAATTTTTTATTCATTTTATCAGAAAGCTTATCTAAATTTTCATTGTCCACAATTTCTGTTCCTATTTGTTCCATTCTACCTCTTTTTAGTAAAAAATAGGATACACAAACAGCAAATATTACCGAGTAATATGTGTTAATTGCTAAATTAGATCTTACTAAAATAGTAGTAATAATAATTCCAATAAAAATAACTTTTAATAATAAATCAGCTGAGGCATTATTTAATAATTCCACTACATTTTCATAATAATTACTAAAATATGTATCATCCTCTTGTTCATTTGGTGCACTATAGCCATCATTTGATTTACTGGGTATGTGAAAATTATGAAAATCATGTTGATAGACATCAATCGAATCATGAAACATGGTAAAAGAAGAATCATGGTGAGAATGTTGTCCATGTATTTGAGTACTTGTATCACTTGAACTTTTTGATTCTTTATCACCAGTGCTTTGTTTAGAACGTCTGTGTCTAACAGACTTTAAATTTTTTTTTAGGTTTCTATGATGGTGCTTATCTTTTAATTTGTGAATTATATGATTTGAATGTTTATGGTGAACAGACATAATTAACTTTAACCTTAATATATTAAGAACTCAAAAAAACAACCATAAATAATAAAGACATAAATATAAAAAAAACACCAATATAAACCATTCTATCTTTTACAATAAATACATTTGCATAAACTTTAGCTTTTTCTTGAAAGTTCATATTTTTTAATTTGTCTTGTTTTATTAAATGTAATAAATCAACAAAAACAGCAACTACTGTTAAAACTGTTCTATTTATTATTTCACCAAGTGGGAGATTATAAAATCTCTTGCTATCTGCTCGTTGTAATAAATATTGATTTGCTTTATTACCAAGGTGTTGTAACTTATCTTTTCCTCTTGAAAGCATCATTGTATTGTAATCTGAATAAGAAAACAAAGTTTTATCATTTAATATATTTGTAGGAACAGATGTTCCTTTTTCGTTTTGACGTTTTGCATAGGGAGTTGATGGTAATTGTGGTAAACTCCTACCAAGATTAGGATTTTTATAACTTGTTATACCAGCTGTTCCACCAAAGGCATCTGGTGTTCCTTCTATGTTTGGATTTACAACAGTTGGTGTAATTACAGCTGGCCCATCGGTAGGAAGTTTATTAGCCCAATCTTGTTCCCAAGCAGGTGGTTTAACACCGGGTGTTTCGGATGGTTGCAGTATCGTAAAAGACATCGTAAAATAACTAAACAATTACTTTTATTCCTTATACTATACCAATAATTCCTTTAAAAAAATGAATTCGAGAAATAACAAAAACTTTAAAAATTATGTTACAAATGCTTATATACTTAACGTAAATGAGGTATATAAAGACTGCAATCCACCAAGAAATAATTTTGTTTATAATCAACCAGAGCCAATTTATGCAAATAACTGTAACCCAAAAATAAATTATCCATGCCCTGTCCCAAATAATATTAGATGTTGGAAGGAACCATCGATAAATCAAAGAAATGAAACAGTTTTTAATAATATTCAACGGGGAGGAGTTATATGTGAATTTAAACCAAGAACTTACATAAATACTAAAATAAGTTCCAGAAATTTAACTGAATTCGTAAGACCACCATGTGACTATATTCAAGATGTTGAAACCGAATTTTATTTAATACATGGTGAAAGCTCAAGTTGTTCTAAGTATTGGAAAAATAGACATTTTAAAGAAACTTAGTATCTATTCCAGCAAATAGAAATGTTATTATGATTGTTATAAATACTTGTATCATTACAATAATTTTAGCAATATGTGTTTCTGGTGTAATATCTCCAAAACCTAATAAAGTTTGTGTAGATGTTGAAAAATAAAAAGAATCTACCCATCCTAAATGATGGTCTCCTCTTCTATAAAAACCTTTATTGCCTAATAATTTATAAATTAATGCAAATATAATAGTTGAAACAACCATTAACTTTAATGAATTTGAACTACGTAATAATTTAATTATATGCATTACTTAATATATAAGTATATTGGAAAATATAAAAACAAAAAGGTTGTAAATGCTTGTGACGCAACTATAAATTTTGCTATTGGTGTTTTGGGTTTCATATCAGGATCTCCCAATAAGGTTTGTGTGATACTAGAAAAATAAAGATTATTTATAAATGTATTTTTGTGGTCATTATAATGAATATGGTGATTTCCTAATATTCCATAAATAATGGCATATATGAAAGTTGCAACAATTATCATTGGAATTGTGTAATGAATCATCTTTATTTTCTATAATATTAAGTTATAATTTTACTTAGATCTCCAATATTTCCTCTGTATTGAAAATGTGCAACATCTCTAAATCCACTTCCTCCTAAACTTTTTGCAATTTGAACAACATCCGGTTTATTATCACCTGGTCTGTGGGATGAAGTAAGACTAACATCAAATTCTTTTTTACGGTGGTCATAATACCAAATAACTGCAAAGTCTGCGTCACGATGTTGACTGGCCATATATTTTCCAACTCGTTTTGTCAAACCAGGTTGTGCATAGTTAAGTACATATACCTTATAACTTCTATTATTAGCCTTAAATGTAGCTGGTTGTGCTTTGGAAGCAATTTCTAATTTCATATTTTCAGCAAATCTTTCCATAACTTGTCCCAATACTGCCAAAAAATTAAGACCTTGTAAACTTGTTCCATCTGTTAAAAAAACATGTAAATCTCTGAATAATGTAACAGGGTTTGTATTATATTCAGGTTTTGTTTGATTTTTTATAAACTTAACAGCAAAAGCAGTATTAATTGGACTTGGGTCTGGTAAATATTTTAAATATAATTTTGCATCTCCACTATCTATAGATTGGACAATGTATGGTACCTTTTCGTCTGGGTAGAAGAATTTCCACACAGCAGCACATGCAGCATGACTTGCAATTTCTCGCGAACCAGTATTTGTAATAAATGCATATGGCAATTTAGCAACTTCATCTGCCCTGTGGTTATCTATTGTGATAAAGAAATTTGAAATATTGTGAATATGTTCTATAGTTTCTTTATTGTATGATAAATCAACCACAATTACATTTTTTCCTGTTATTTTACTTTCGACTGCTTTTATTTCTCTGGCAATTCCAAATTTTTGAAAGTTGGGATTAGTACCAATTATTGTTATTTGTTTATTTATTTCCCCACCATCTGTTACATAATCCCAAGCAATATATCCAGATATAACACCATCTGCATTTGATTTATGAAAAATAATAACATCAAAAGATTTTTTCTGTTCTTCTGTAAATTGTCTAGAAAATTCAACAGCATTCTCTAAGCTTTTTTCATATTCCTCTTCTGTTTTATATTTTGACCAATTCTCTCTTGGTTCTTTTCTTGGAAATAAAGTATTAGAAGAATTAGTAGCAAGGCGTATTATTCTGTCATAAAAACGATGCATTTCTTTTGCATCTCCAGGGTTATTGGCATAATTATTTTTTGCCTTTTGTAATTTATTTTTAATATTTTTATTACTCATTGTTTAACCTATATTAGATTGTTATGAGTTATTATAGATTTTTTTCCATTATAAAACCACCGGGTGTTGCTCTATGTACTTTATATTTAAACTTATTATACAAACATATTGCTGGTATATTTCCATGCTCTACAAATAATAATATTCTTTTCTTTTTTAAACATTTTACGTATTCGTGACATTTTTCCAATAGAAACTTTCCATAACCCTTTTTTCTTTTTCTCTGGGAAACACAAAAATTATAAAGATAACAGTCATTTTCTGTAACACCCTGTTCTTTGATATTAGAATATGACTTAATATCTGACGAGTTCAATAATTCTTTGGTGGGACATAATAAAAATGAAATGGCAACAATTTTCTTTTTTTCATCTAAAGACGTCGCTACAATTGTAGTGTCTAATAGTTCCATATCGTCATCACTTTCTTTATCAAATGATTTTTCCCAAAGTTTTCTTATTCTCTTCTTCTCACTTGGTCTGAGATTATTTTTCGAAAAAAATTTACTTTCGTGCTGATTTGTTTTTGTTGTTTTTTGTAAGTCGTTTTCCATTTATAATATTTGTTGTATGATATTATAACTGACTAACTTGGTCTTAAGCAATTATGGATTTCTCAGTTCCTCTTCCAAGATTAGATTATGACGAACATGGTGTAATAAGACAGGATTATAAATATTCCGACGACTTAATTAACCCTCGTAATTGGAAAGAAGATGTAAGTGATTTTGCAGGACGCATTAACGAATATATTGACCAAAGAGATAGATTTGGTGATATTCGTTCTAGAGAACTAAGAGAAATAGGACTTCCATTGGGGGAAGCAAGAAAAACAATAGATGTTTTTCAGACAATGTCTGGAGATATTTTAAATAACAATATCTTAATAAATATCGGAAAAACAATCGAAAAACAATATGAACATTACACTCCAGTTGCAGGTACTCCAATTTCTCAAAATGTTACAACGAGCATTATTGATGTTGATAGGCTACCAAGAGAAATATCAAATTATCTTATAGATACATCTTCCATTGGAAACAGTCTAAGCAATGGAATATCACTTTTAGTGTCTCCAGATAAAATTGAATACAATACAAAATTTATTGCGGATAATGATTATTATGGTGGAAGAGTGGTTGGAGAAAACCCAGACATATCTAAATATGGATTATATCCAGAAATTGTGGGAACAGATGTAGCAAAGATGACAAGTAGTTCAACCGACATGACATCAGTTGCATTTACTTCAGGTGGATTATTTGGTTGGAAATTTGTTACTCCACAGCAAAGAACTGTTGGAAGTGCTGGAGATTTTGGGAGTATTATTATTGATATATTGTTTAAAACTCTTAAAACCGGTGATAATGATTTAGGAAATTCTACTGAAATAACAGATGATTCTAAGAATAATGTTATGTTTATTTTCAAAAAACTAAAAAATTATTACGACCCATTAATAACTTCTAATGTTATTAGTGACTTGGCAAATGTAAATGAAGATATTGGACCAAACCCAAGTGCTATCGCATCTGATAGAAATCCTGTTGTTATTGGGGTTAAACAGGATGAATATAGAAAACCTGATATTTATGCACTATGGTGTGTACATCGTTCTATAAGAACTCCTTTTTACAATAGAGAAATCATAAAGGATAATGAAGCAGGTGTAAATATTCCTAATTTGTTTGGATATACGATAAATAAAACAACAGGATTTAATATTGAATTCAAACCAAAACCTTCAACATATAGTGATGATGTAAAACAACTTAAAGATAAAATTTTAAATGCACTCAAAGGAAGTAGTGACAAAAAAACTTTATCTGTATTATCTGTTAATATTTCTGAGTTAGTAACTGAATATAATGTTCCAATTTCTGAAACAACATCTTTAGCTAATACGAGTATAAATAAAGATATAATTGATAGATTAGATAAACTGGGTGACCAAGCATGGTTTAACATTATTTCACAAGCATTTACAGCGTTATACTTAAGTTTATTTGTTGCTGCTGACACTGATTGGCCAGATGTAATATTAAAAACAGGAATTGAAGGAACAAATGTTCCATTACCCAGACTTGAATATAAGGTACAGGGTTCTCCTTCTCCTGGCAATATCGAAACTTTTAATGACAAAATTAATTTAATAAAATATGCCAATGCAGAATATAATAAATACAGAAATACTTTAAGGTCTTATCTTGGAATTAACAAAAATAGTACCATGGGTGGGACATCTTTAATGGGTTCAAACCCAATATCTCTTCAAAAATATGGTTCCGTTATTAGTTATCCTGGTGATACAAATGTTTTGGAAAGTATTTCTGGTTACATGACAATGTTTTTATCAGACATCAACACTGTTGAAGAACGACTACAGCAGTCTCTCAATAATATGAGTAATATGTATTGGTACAGAGACGTGTTGAGATGGTTAGAAGTTTTATTTAATATATTTAAACCAAATGATGCTCCACTTGGTAGATCTTATTCAAGCACTGAAATAAAGGCACGATTTTTTCAGTTAGAAAAGATATTAAAAATTTTGTACTCAAAGGAAATAAAATTAATGATTGATTATCTTCAAAAATCAAAAATATTACAGAGAAGATATGAATCTTCTGGAAAAATTGATAAAAGTCTGGAAAAACAAATTAAGATAACATCCTATTATACGCGGTCTACAATTTGTTACATTAAGAGACAAATTTTAATTATTTATTACTTATTGGACAAATCTTTGGAAAGTTGGTGGACAATTTCTCCTAATCCTGCTGTTAGAAGACGAAGAGCTGTTGCACCTGCTTTTCTTGAAGCTGACTTCAAACCAGCTTATCGCATTATGAAGTCTTCTTTAATAGAGTGGTTTAGAGGAGAAGTTTCTAGATTAACATCTTCTGTTACAGAACCCGAAATGATTAAAGAAGTAAGAACTTTGGGAAGAGATGTTTGCGAGTCAGACAAAAGTAATCGCCTTGTTAAAAAAACAACTTCTAATAAATATTTACAAGATGAAAAAATTTCAGCAATTCGTGCAGATTCTCGCTTTTGGTTGTTACTGGTTGCCAATTTAAAGAACAAAGACATCGCAGATATTAGTTCAGAAATACAAAATCTTCAACGATTATACATCCCTGTATATATAAAAGAGGGTAGCAAGAGAAAATATTATTTATTTGATATAATGCCATTAGTATTAAAAGGAAACTATAAAGGAAACTTTGGTAGAAAATCTGCACCACAATGGTTAACTGCGAGAGACTTGGCAAAAACAAGATTTCCTAATAGCAATAGTGGAATAGTAATGATAGCAAATACTTCAAATAATGTTGCATATCATAACAGTTGGCAAGCTATTTCCGTTGATTGGTTTGATAAATTAGTCAGTAAATCAGATGATGCTGCTGCGAGTTCTGGAGACCCTGATAAAAAATTATGGCTGATTCGGACTGGACTTTTTATATTAATTAATGATAGGGAAATTTATAACTCAAGTGTTTTACGCAAAGAAACATTGGGTTCTAATGATGTAGATACAACAAGTGGTGGTGTATCACAAATGAGAGCATTGCTTCATTTATACCAAGAATATACAAATAGTAATAAACAATCAAATTCTAAATTTTTGTCGTTAGTGTCAAGAGATTACATTAAAAATGAAATGACTAGTTCGGCTGTTCAATTTCATACTATTTAAGATAAATTATATCAATAATTATAGTGGATAACATGTTTGTCATTAAAAAAAGGCCACCTGTTGAAACAGAAAGTCAAATCGTTGGTCAAACTAATCAACCTTACCAAAGTAGGAATAATGTTAATGAAACTTCTTATTTAAAATATGAAGATATTCCAGAAGAATACAGAAATAGCATTGTGGAAAAATTTATAACACCCATCGAAACTAAACTTAATTTTACTTTCGAAAAGTTACATAGCCTTGGTAGCAAAGAAGCATTAGATATTATTAAAAGGAGTATGTCAACTATTAATGGTAACCTAAAAGATATTTCTGATAATTTAGACAGAATACGTTTAGCTGAAGCTCGTGCCGGAATTGCAGATTTAGGTCTTAAGGGTTTTGAAATGTCATTAAAATTAGATAAGGGGTTGCAATTAGATATCACACCTGATTCAGAACACTATGAAATATTTTTTAATATTGTGAGAAAATTTATATTTAAGTATGGTGGTTCTGAATGGCCTCCTTCGATAAACAAATATGAATATTTTAAATATGACAATCCTTCAAAAGAACTATGTTGTTTTTATTGGCCGTTATATGGTTATATAAAAACATTATTTCATAAGGACTTTAAAGGAGATGTTGATCTTACAGATTTATTTTTATTATCAAAAATGAGGTCATATTGTAAAGATTTTTTTCCACAAGCAACACCTCAAAAAAAACAGGAACAAAAATCTAAATCTCAATCACAATCACGTTCACAATCTGGAAGGCGTAGGAGAAGAGGTGGTGACCCACCTAACAGGGGTAGAAATCGAGGGAGACAGGGTCAACAAAACAGAGGGAGACAAGGTCAACAAAACAGAGGGAGACAAGGTCAACAAAATAGAGGGAGACAAGGCCAACAGAATAGAGGGAAACAGGGACAACAAAACAAAAAAACTCAACAAACTACTTCAAGTACTGGTTTGTCAAATAAACTAATTTCTTCAAACTCACAAGGATGTAATCCTGGAAAATTATCAAAAGTTGAAAATTCATTAAAAAAAGCAACTGTAGCATTAGAAAAATCAAATGTAGTTCTTAGTGTTGATGGAGCAAAAGTATCCACAAATGAATATGATTCTTTAAGACAAATAGTTCATAGATATATTAGATCTCGTACTGATAAAGAACTAATTTATGGCGGAAAGACTGTTGAAGAATTTATAAAAGAACAAAATCAAGGAAAAATATTTACTTATCCTGCTGATGATGATTCACTAGAAGATAAAAGGGCAAAGTGTAAAAATTTGTCTATTGGTGGTTCTGAACCTGTTATATTAGATCCATTAACAGGTACTGCTTTTACTTATAGTAACTTACAACGATGGTTTAATCCTAAAACAAAAGAAATTACAGAACAAATTCCAGCACAGGGTAGTCGGCGTGCGCAAACAAAAAAACACACAGTTAAATACACAGACCCTTGTAATTATATTCCACATTGTATTAGTAAGTTTCAGGAAAAATATCCATTACCATCTCCCATGTGGAAGTTACAGCAAAATGAACTTCAGGGTGTAAGAAATAGATTTATGAAACTATTAACATTTTTACTCGTTTCGCTTCAAAAAATGTATGAAAATATCAAACGCAAAAACATTGGTGATTTTAGCAAAAACGAAGAGATGGGCAAAATACAAAAATTTTATGATGAATTATTACTTTCTATAGAGCAGGAACGTGATCAAAATAAAAAGCAAAAGATGTTTCATCTGAGAAATTCGGTAGAGGCCAAGTTTGGTGACATTCTAAAGAAATAGAACGTTTTTGTTTGGGAGGACTTGGTATAGATGGTACAGTGGTTGCTAATTTTTTCTTTAATGTAAATTTTGTTATGTATGGACTATTTGTAATACTATCACTATCTGAAAAGGCCAGTTCTATTTTCTTTTTAAGAATGTTATTATTCTTTTTAACTTTTATTTCAATACTTGCGACTTCGTTATTTATAAATACACATTTCTTTAGATTTTTTTCAAATTTAATAGAATGACTCATATATGTATTCTCACCCAAATGAGTATCATGAATTTCATAGTTTATATCATTTTTTATTTTAGTGACATTTTTATTATATTTCCATTCTAAAACTGGTAAATATAATGGAGACCAACTTTTATGATTTAATTTCCAATCATTTACATCATCACTTAAAGTATCAGTATAAATAATATTATTTTTAATACTGTTTTTATTAGTAAAATTCTCTATATTCGTATTAGTATCGATTATATCGTGGTAATTATTAGTTTGTGTTTGTGTCTGTGAATTTGATTGTAAATTATTTAAAACACTATTATATTTTGATTCTTTATTATTTTTTTTGTCTTTCTTTCTACCATTATTGTCATCACTATCATTATCACTATCATCATTGTTTTTATGTTTAACTTTTTGTGTTTCCATATTTTTATTTATCCAAGGATGGTCAAATAATTTTTCCCATGTTAAACGTTTATCATAATCAGTAATTAGCATTTTTTGTATTAAATTTATACATTCTGATGATAGATTGGCATCATCTGGTTTTTTATCAGGTGGTATTCTTATTAAGGGGTCGCTGTTAAAATATTTAATTAAGTCTGTTATATGTTTTATATGGCGAAGTGGATGATGTCCAAACAATAATTCAAACATCACCATTCCAATAGACCATATATCTGAACATTTATTATAAGAAGCAGAAATTAAAATTTCAGGCGCCATATATAAAGGACTTCCACATAATCTATGGAACTTACCACTGTTATTTAAGGTTGCTAAACCAAAATCACTAATTTTTAAATTATAATTTTCAGAAAGTAATAAGTTATCAGGTTTTATGTCACGGTGGTAAATACCAAGCGAAAATAAATATTTTAAACCAGATATAAACTGGCGCATCAACCGGTTTACATATTTTTCATCTAAATACCCTCCTTTTCCTAGAAAAGTTTTAATACTTCCTCTTGGACAATATTCAAGAAAAACATATATGTTATTTTTCTTTTTATCGTGATGATAATCATACATTTTTATTATATTCGGATGCCGTATGTTTTGTAGTATTTGTATTTCTCTCCAAGCTCTTCTTTCAATTCTTTTGTTATTACTTGATAATTCAAACTTTTTTACAGCAACATCAAATCTTCGTAAAGTATGATGTCCTAAATAAACAGATGCAGATGACCCTCGTCCTAGCCTTTTCTCAGTAACGATATAATTACCAACAACGAAAGTTCCAGGTTTATTCAGTAGTGTTCTTGATTTTAATGGAACCGTTCGTGAATTATCCATCTTCACATATTATCTGTTATTTTTTATTTTTTTATCTTCCGTATCGCCAACTTATTCATTGGTTTATTACTTAAATTACTTTTTCTCGGATCAAAACAAAAATACCCACATGATTTGTTATATATATGTGAATTACTTTCACGTCTTGCATTATGAGGAGCTATTATTTTTTTTCCATTAAAATTTTCCATCCTTGCATTTGTAGCTCCGGGTTTATGTGACCAGTATCCAGATGAATCCATTCTATAAAAATGATAATCGGTGCTGTTACCATCATCTACGGCCAAATATCCTTTTCTATAACCATCCGGGCAAGGTTCGGAATATGTACTTTTTAAAACCGATGGGTTATCTGCTTTTATTCTTTCAAACATTTTGTCACATGCTCTAATATCATCATCACTTAGATAGGGGTATCCAGAAGCATATCCTGGTTGTGGTTTTTTCTCAAAATTATCCTTGATAATATCAAGAACATATGCATAACAATTATGTGTTTTTTTAATTTTCAAGTTATCATTCCATAATTTTTCGTCGAAATCAGGCTCGCTTCCGTTTAATATTGAAAAAATTGCTTTCTTATTTTTATTACCTTGTTTAAATCTCCAAGTCAACATACTCGTATATATATCGTAATCCTAAAAAAAATACTGAAAATACAGAATCGCGAAATGTTTTCACGACGGCAAAATCGAAATAAAATTATTTTTTTAGAAAGACGTCTCGCTTTTATTGAAGACAAACTAAAAATGTACGAGAACGCTAAGGGACCTATAATTAATATTTTGCCTGTAAAAGTATATGATATTGTCCCATTACATGAACAAGATTTAAACAGTAATAATGTCTTTTTCCTAATTGTATTAGTAATTAGGAAAAACGATAAACGGTGTCCAATTATAAAAGTATCTGAAAAGGTTTTTAGAGAAATTTCATTATCTGATAATGATATTACAATTGACGATTATATACATACTGAAACGTTTGCTGAAAAAACGATTGATAATAACAACGAGTGGATATGGAAACGACGATAATTAATATTCAACATATTTTATAGTATTATAATTTTTAATGCCTAGACGTCTATCTTTTTCAGCAGATATTTCTATTTTAAACGAAGATTGAGAAATAGAAAAAAAGAGTCTATCCTCTACTTCAAAAAAAAGAAAAAAAACACCAGCTCCGATAAATAGAAAATTAAAAACGACATATAATCAACAACAAGCACAGTGCGTTGCGGGAAGAATGGAAATTGAAATAAATAATCCAAAACTTTTTGAGCTCCGTCAACGGGAAGAAGTAATTGTTGAACATTTACTTGCTCGATATAAATTTTATACAAAAATAAATAAGGTTTATAGATTATCAAATACTGCCCTTATCGTTCTGAAAAAACGTCTTAGTTTTATTTGATTTGGTCTCTTTTATAGGCCTTTAAAATTGATTTCTTATTTATGTGATTTCGGTGAAATAATGCAAAATGACATCTAAGAAATGTGCAGCCGCTGTAAATGTAGCAATCCGTAAAGCGCTAATTGCTAAGAAGGATGATGATTTTTTGTATTATATCCTTGAAGAAGTATATACTTTTAAAGGAAAAAAGAAAATTAGAAAAAAAGCATACCGTAACTGTATTAAAAATGTCAAAAGTGGGTGTACATTATGTAGTGACCACTTGAGACAAGAAAAGAAGGGAAAATTAGTTCGTCTTGATAAATTAATTAAGAGTAAAAGTAAGATTCGGTGTGTTAACCCACCTGAATGTTCTAATAAGACCAGTTTACCTTCTGCAAAACAACCGATACAAGTTAAGGTCTCTAAGAAGTCAAAAGAAAAGATGAAAAAATTATTACAAAAACCTCGTAAAACACGTGTCTTAAGTGCTTCTTCATCCGATTCTAGTTCTGATGAAAGTGACAGTGACAGCAGTAGCGAAAGCGAAAGCGAAAGCGAAAGTGACAGTGAAAGCGAAAGTGACAGTGAAAGCGAAAGCGAAAGCGAAAGCGAAAGTGATAATAGCAGCTCTTCTGATGAAGAAGCTAAAGTTACGTTAAAAAAACGAGATTCAAAAGTCAATTTAGTTATTAAGGCAATTGGAAATGATAAGAAAAAGGTTAAACCTGTTGCTATCAAAATTAAACCAAAGCCTTCACGATTAAAAGATAAAAAAACTAGTAAAAAAATTAGTTCTTCTCCAGTTGTTGAGGAAATTTCCTTAAAAGAATTAGAATCTGAAGAAGAAACAGATGCAGATGAATATGACGAGGATAACTCTGATGAGGATAATTCTGATGAAGAAGAATCTGATTCATCTTCAGACTCTGACGAGGCTGAAACAAAATCTGATATTATGAATATTTTAGGAGGATCCAAAAACAAAAATTTGTCTGAGGAAATTGACAAAAAGTTCAAAGCTCCTACTCCATCATTATCAGAATGCAATAAGATTTTTACATCAAATAAAACAAAGGTTGTAAAAAGAAACCAGCCTTTGTTTTATAATGATAAAACACAGATTGTAATGACGGTTAATGGGAAGAATACTCCAGAAGCGATTGGAGTACTATTGAAGGTTGAGTATAGATTTGCCCCAATTATTTTTGATGGTAATTATTGTGCTGTTGTAAAATCACTTGCATATAACAATTATCTTGTACAGCGGTGTGTATTGACAAATTTTGTCTATTACCCAAATGATGATAATCAGTGGGTATATGTTGGTACATACACTGAAAAAACAAAAAGAGTTGAGTGGAAAACATTAAACTTTTAAGGAATATTAATTTATACCATTGGACATTTAAAATGGGACAAAATCCCGTTCTCTTTAAGTCATTTAATATACATAAATTACTTAAATGGTATAAGTTTATATAGTATAGAAAGTTCTTTCAAAAATGAAAGATAAAAGTATTGGGCGAAAGCGTCCAGATGTAGTTGAAAGAATAAAAGCCCGAAAGGGAAAACAAGAAACTGTTATCAAATGTGCTTTTTCAAAAAGGTTGATTGAAAAATCTTTAATGGTAGAAATACAAAAATGGGTTCATATCACAAGTAAAGTTACAAATAAAGGTTCTTTGGTTTTTAATCGTCTATTGCTACATTGTCTTAATAATAATATCAAGTTACCAGATTTGGCAGACCAGACACTTTACTTACAGTGCTTTAATATTGGTGTTGGTAGATTAATTAAAAAAATAGAAGTTCTTAATGATGTATGGGAAACTTATTTTACAGATTTTCCAGAAATTAAAAAGAACCGAGGTGATACACAAGCTTATGTGTATGCTTCTAAACAATATATGACTAACTTTAAGAACTCTTTAATTTTTACTTTCAAAAATCGCCAAAAAGCATACATTATTAAATGGTGTTCTGTGAATAACATTACTGAAAAAGGAGCATATCATAGTATCCAGTGTGCCATCAATGGTTGGGGTTGTAGAACAAAAGTACCTGAAGAGGCAGAAGATTTTGTGGAAGAACAACGAAAAATGTTAAAAGACCCCGATGGAATTACTTTTACTTGGATAGGAATAAATATGGAAAGAGTGGTAAAATATTTTTATCATATCTTAAAGTTTATGGAAAAGTATGATGATACCAGAAAGTTTAGTTTAGCACCCATAAGTTCTATCAAAAGTCATTTTTTAACCATTGATACAACCGTTCTTTATGAATTAATGAAGAATGTTAAATTGATTGATATGAAAAGAAAAGATTTTTTGGCTTTAAGAAGAGAACACTGGGAAAGTATTTTTAACATTAATGGGTTATGTAAAAAAGGGACGTTTTCCGATATGGTTAAAACAGATGGTATAAGTGCTTGTTTTCATTTTAAGGTTCCTAAAGTTGATAAGAAAATTGGAAACCGAATGATAAAGAAGGCTGGCAAAGCGACGCGGGTTATAGCAATTGACCCTGGTAGGTCTAATTTAATTTTTGGTGTTGAAAAATTAGGTACTGGTAAAATTAAAACTTATAAATTGACAAGAAGCCGTTATTATACAGAGGCTGGTATGAAAACAGCAAATAGAAAAGCAGCCCATTGGGAAAAAGACATAGAACAAGAAGAATTGATTTATCGTAAAATAAGTCCTAAAACCACAAAAGAAGAAGTATGGGAAGAGTTTTTACAAAACTATTATAGTGTTTATAATAAACTATGGGAAGTTAAAACTAAAAAGAAATGGTCACAAGAACGTTTTAGGGTGTATTGCCTTAAAAGGAGAGTTCTGGATAAGTTTTTTTCAAGTATGAATGGTAATATAAAACCTGTAATTGCTTATGGTGCGGCTAAGTTCAATCCAACAAATAAAAATGAACTTTCAGCGCCCACTACATACTTATCAAAAAGATGTTCCAAGTTTTATCCAACTGTAATGGTTGATGAATATAATACAACTAAAGTATGTGCTGATTGTGATTGTAGGTTACATAAAGTGGTCAAGAAAAAACCAGAAGGGTTACGTGAGGTTCGAGGTTTGCGATGGTGTAGTTCCACCAATTGTCGCACATTCAAAGACCGTGACCTAAATGCTTCTCTTAACATTTTGCGGTGTTTTCTTATGAAGACCCAGCGACCAAAAAGTTTATATCGTAATTCTGGTAGTCTGAAAGTAGCAGTTAAATCATTTATGATTTATGATGCGAATAGTACGACTACTGACAAGGCGATATGAAGACAGAGGGTTTTAACTTTTGTTAAAATCTATCTGTTATACACCCTTGAAAAAAAAAACGGGATTTTGTTCCATTTTAAATGTTCAAGGGTGTATAGTAATTGAGTTAAAGGGTTTATTAAAATTAATAATATTATAACAAAATGTCATCATCAACGGCAAATAGAAAACCTTTAGAAAAATCAAGAACATTTCATAGATTGAAACTAACAAGCAATGAAGATTTTACTATACCAGAAACAGCAACCTTGTTTTGTTCGGGAGGTGGCATATTTAGAAACGGTATAGCTATCGGAAATAACAACTCTATCATTCCTGGAAGCATGCGGTTTTCAGAAAATAAATTACAATACCTAAAAAATGAAGGGTGGTTAAACATAACAGGATTTTTCGAAGATAATTGTAGGGAAAACTCAATTGCAAAGTTCGGAAACGATGGTGAACTAAAAGATACTGATATTTTAATAGAAAACAATGACATTAGTGGAGTTGATGTATTAGAATCTGAATATGTCGTTCCACCCGATGGTAAACATATTAAAATTGGAAATATTCAATGGCCAAAATCGACAGGTGACACGAATAAAACATTAATTTTTACAGGACCTGGTGTTATAGAACCAAGTGATGGGCCTGTTCTCATTTATGATTCAGCAGGTGGAATAAACAAGCTTGTTTATTTTGAAAACACAACTGGGAAATTAGTTAGTTCTGGTGTTAGTGTCTCTGGACAAAATGTGGTATTTGCATCATCACCCCCACCTACTTCTTCATCTCCAGGAACTGCAGGTGAATATGCTTGGGATAATGATTATATGTACATGTGTGTAGCAACAAATACTTGGAAACGAACTGCGTTAAGCTCTTGGTAAATATATTGATATATTTTTAATCTTTTTCCTTTGATAAAATATATTACTAATAAGTATTCAATATGGGAGCAGCACAAGGAGTTCCTTCTAATAATCAGAATAAAGGTAACAAATCTTTAAGTGAAGAAGACCAGCTTGCTCAAGGGATACTTGAAATGGCTAGTCAACTTTACAAACAATATTATCCTAAAATGAATGACATAACCCTATGTCAAAATCTTGGTCTTGTTGCATCCAATAAACTAGAACAATTTGATACATTTACATTAAAAAAGGTTTCGGATAAACAAAACAGTGGGGATATAACGCTAAAACCCGTGTTTATATCAAAAAACTCCAATCACGGAGCGTCGTTTCAACTTGAACAAATGCCAGATTTACCAGATTATTTTGCAAATAAATATGTCAGTATTCCAGAAGGGCTTGATAAAAGAAGAACATTTTCAGTTTCATATTTGTCAAAACAAATTATGAATATTTTAAGATATGGTGATGTACAAGATAGCCATAAACAAGATAGTCATAAACAAGATACGCGTAAGTATGATGACAAAAGAAAATTTGACCACAGGGGCAAAAAACAATTTAAAAAGAAGTTTAGGGGAAAAAGATTTAGAGGAGGTGACGTTGAAATTGTTAAACCAACTAATGTATCTGTAAAACAAAATAGAACAGAAAAACCTGCTAATGATGAACTAACAAAAGAACTTATGAAATTTAAACATAATTTAGAACAAATTACAGAAAATAATAAACCCAATAAAGGTCCTAACAAACCCAATAGACCTAATAAAGGTCCTAACAGGCCTAACAGGCCTAACAAACCTAATAGACCTAATAGACCTAATAGACCTAATAGACCCAATAGACCCAATAAAGGTCCTAACAAACCCAATAGACCCAATAAAGGTCCTAACAAACCTAATAGACCTAATAGACCTAATAAAGGTCCTGACAGACCCGATAAAGGTCCCAATAAACCCGATAGACCTAATAAGGGCACCAATAAACCAATCAAGCCTGATATTTTTGATATCATCGATGTTCCAAATAAAGGTGCTTTTCCCAAAATAGAAAATAAACCAGAACAACCAAAAGAGGTTGGTAATAAAAATAAAAACAAAAATCTTAAAAAGGCACTTGGGTTAGTAAAAAATAAAATAAAAAATGTTAACAACAATGACAACAACAACAATGAAAACAATAATAACAATGATAATGAAAATGAGAACAATAACAACAATAACGAGGATAATGAAAATAATGACACTGAAAATGTTAAAGGCGTTAAAGGCGTTAAAGATGTTAAAGACGAAGGTTTATTAGCAACTGTAATAAAAAATGTTATACAACCAGTAGAAAATATTGGTAAGGGTAACAAAAATAATAAGGGTAATAAGGGTAATAAGAAAAACGTATCCAGAAAGAAAACTATTTCAAAACAAGATTTATGTAAGTTGATTGCACATCATTATATGGTTCGTGCTAATTTAGTGGCTGCAATTGCAACAGCAATGCCCTTAAAGTCGGCTCCTGGATTTTGTGAAAGTAGAATTAATGCTTTAGAAAAAGGAGAACTTTGTTTACCCCCTGATTATGAAGCTGTTCAATCATTACCTATGTTAAAAGCATCTAGTATTCTATCAAGGTATGTCAATAATTTTAACCATGGTGCGTGTAGTTCTGTAAATGGTTATTATAAAAGAAGTGATCCTGCAAGAATGTTAAAAATTAGTGAAGGTGATAATGAGCTTCAAAAAAAATATATCGAACATGTGCAATTAATGAAAAAGGATTATATTAATAGTTTGGCTATTTTGAAAGAAATTTTGGAAGAGTTATTAAATAACCCAAATATGACAAATGCAGATTTGAAACTTCTTTCAGAAAAGACAAAAGAAACTTTAGATAATATGTATACTAACTGCCAATATGACTACATCTTAGGAGTAATTACTTTATTACAAATTGATTATCAACTACCAAGAATTAGTTCCAGTAGTATGAATAACCTAAAAACAGCTCTTGATGATAGGGCTAAATAAATATAACTTAAATATACAAAGACGTGTTTGAGGAATATCAATTTATACCACCATGGACAATGCCAATAATGTTAATTTTTGTTGCAGGATATCGTTTATATACACATCCACACAAGCTTAAAATGATGATAAATGATTTTAAAGATCCACAATTTATGGGGATTCTTCTTCTTATTTTTCTGTTTTTATTTTTTGTAATTGACCCAAATACAAAAAGGTCAAAGGTTACAAATGACCACGCTATTATTGCTGGTATCAGTGCTTATTTTGGACATCTCGATCTTCCACTCAGTGCCTGTTTCCTCAGTGGTGTATATACGTACTATACATACAAACCACCAGATGCATTACTAGATGAATAATTAAACAAAATGCAGTTCTTGTAACTTTTCAAAAATATGTTCTTCTAGCTCTAGTTTATTATAACAATTATATTTTCTACCATCTATGGTGATAAGAGTAATGTTGTTTTCTTTACATAATTGTCTTTTAATTATGTCTCTAAAATGCTGTTCCAAAAAATCAGATATTCCGTTTCTATGAAAAAAGGGAATATATTGATAATGTTGTTCCCCATTAAATTCAAATGCTAATTGATAATCCTTGTTATATCCATCAAGTTCAAGACCTTTTAAGCATCGAGGTCTTCTTTTCGGAAATGGTTCTTCAAAAAGGGTTTTAAATGCTTTTCTCACTAATTTCTCAGAACGCCAAGATGCACAATTTGGACAACATGTGCCTTTATTTTTTATACAATCAAATGTTGCTTTCCATTTATATTCACATTTTTTGCAATACCAATGTAGTTTGCTATTGTTATTTATATATTGTTTGCTTAATAATATAAAAGGTTTATTATTCTTTTTAATCCAGATATTTATTCTTTTGGTTGTGTATTTCTTTTTTCCAGAACACGTTGGGCATATTGCTTTACCATATTTGATATTATCAAATGTGGATTTTCTCATATTATTACACTTTAAACATAAAATATCTAAATAAGTATTACAATTTTTATACTCATCACTCAATAATTTTAAATCAGGGCGCTCATTTATAAACCATTGACTTACTTCTTGAAATGTTAATTTCATTCTTTTGGAGCATTTTGGACATCCCCTGTCACGTGATAAATGATTATAACTAATACCCCATGTATAATCACATTTTAAACATTTTACATCTAATTTTTCTTTACAATTAACATATTTATCACTTAATAAAACTAAATCTTTTCTATTTTTTTCGATATATATTTTAATTTCATTAAGAGAATGTTTTTTCTTTCCGCTACATTTTGCACAATTATGTTTTTTGCATTTCATACTATTAAATGTTCTTTTAAATTCGTAATCACACTTTAAACATTTCCATCTTAGCTTTTGTGATGTATTTACATATTTTTCGCTAAGTAATACAAACTTTGGTTTATTTTCTTTTATCCAATTTTTGACATCATTGATAGTGAATGAATATGTCCCATTACATTTATGACATTTTGTACCTTGATTTTTAATACTTGAAAAGGTACTTTCAAACTCATAAGAACATTCTTTTTTAGAACATTTCCATTTCATATTTTTGATATATCCAGTATATTCATTACTCAGTAGTATTAAATCCGGTCTTTCTTTTTTAACATATTCTTTTATATCTTTTATTGTATATCTTAAAGATTTTGAACATCTTAGACAACCAGCTTTATCATATCTAATTTGACTATAAGAAGTTTTCCAGATATAGTTACATATATTACACTGCCATTCCATTTTTGTTTTAGTATTGATAAATGTTTTACTTAGTAATTTTAGTTCTTTACGTTCTGTTTCAATATATTTTTTTATTTTGTCAAAGTTTAATGAATTATTTTTCAAATAACACTTATTACAATTGGTTTTACTATTTTTAAGTTTCGAAAGACATGTTTTCCACTCATAATTACATATAGAACATTTCCATTCCATTTTGTACATAGAATTTTTATAAGTTTTGCTTATTACAAATATAGTTGGTTTATTTGTTTTTACCCATTCACACACTTGTTCGTATGTAAGTTTTTTTGTCATTTTGGAAATAATTTGATATATCACATTTTATATATTTAAGTGCTTTTAATACCAATGTGGTAATTTATGGTGGCGCCAAAGCACGAGAAATTGGGGTTGTTGATGGCAATGGTTCATTTGGTTTTCCTAAAATGTGTCCTAAATCTCCAGGAAGGGTTACAACACTGTAGGTTGCAGTAATACCATCAACTATAGATGCTACGCCATTTTCGATAAAATAGGCAAGTTGTGTAATCATATTTCCGAAGCTACCGCTATTACTAAAATTATTTTGTCTTAACCCGTCCCCACCAGATTGTTTAAGTTCATTTTGTAATCTTTTTCTAACCCTTGTCACAATTTCTTTATGTTGTTTTCCCATATTGGTATACTATTAATATGGGAAATAAACTTTACATAGCCGCAACACATAAATATGCTTCCTCTTTACACATATATTCTGATAAAATAATAATAATCTTTTTTGGTAATAACTTATTGTGAACCCAGCAATAATAATTCGATACTCCATATAATTTTTTATTTTTACATTTTAATTTTCTTAAAGTTATTGCTTCACATTGAAGGTCATATGATACATTTGGTACATTAGGTTCAGGATAAAAATATTTAATAACACTATTATATATGTTTCTTAAAAAATCCATATAACTATAATAATTAATCGATAATGTCTTAAATCACTCTTCAAAACACATAAGATACACACATACCAGCGGTATCTTGAGATAACTCGTTCATTACTAAACTCATCACTTTTGGAACATATTTCTGATAGTGTGTTCCGCAAAATTGGTTGGATTTATCCAGGCTGATTTTGTTTCCGCACCTTTTATGTTTTAAAGTGAAAGCCCTACAGTACTCATCATAATACTTATCAAGTAAATACTGACATTGACGAGCAAGTTCTTCATGTTCTTGAAATTCTAAGATTTTCTTTTTTAATGTAACAACTAATTTACCATACCGACTGTATGGACTAAATAAAATGTCAGAATACTCATCTAAATACTTAAAAATCTTGAGCAAGAATTTTATTTGGTCTGGTTTTGATAAATCATTAAAATTATTTATCAAGGGTAATATTTTCTGTTCAAATTCAAATTTTCTGTTTTTATTCTTTTTATAAAACTGAATTTTATGTTCAATTTCATCTCCATAAGACATACGCTTACCCATCTTGATATTTGATATACTATAACCTATTTAAGTAATAATCATTTTTTTCAATGCTTAAAGCGATAACGTTTTGCACAAACCACGATGTGTTTTGTCAGTTTGGCATGCCTTACACATAGTAACACGACACCGTGAACATCGTTTTTTGCACGGTTCGCAACATGAAAAACAAACACCGCCCTCGTTAATATATTTTAAGTATAACTTGAAATTGTCATCATCAAGAGACATCTTTGCTATCTTTAATGTAGTAGATACTAAACCAGCCATTGATGCCATTAGTGCTATATCCTCTTCAGAATCAGCTGGTATCGCCCATTGGCTAAAATAATAGTTTGTGTACATTGTAAAAATTTTGCGTTGTTTTAAGAAGTCATTACGAGCACTAATGTACACATAAGACATCTTAAACTGTTCTTGGAATACAATTTGAGTAACTTTAGCGTTTATAGAACGATTCCTGTTTTCTTCAACAATCAAACCAGAACACTTACCCGCGTGTTTTTTCAACACCGATGATTGGCAATTCCGACAAAACATAATCGACATGCAGTTTGAACATGCATAATTAGATTCGGTTCCACCACACCCAAAACAGATACCGCTTTCGATATCTGTCATAAGGTCTTTTCTCTCATCTGGTGCAATATATGTTTCCAGCATCTTCTTTGATATCGAACGAGGATTTTTCTCTTCGGAGTTTTTAATCATATCAGAGACCGATACAGCATTTCCAAATAACATTTTCAATTTATTTTCATCTGTTTGTTTAGAAGACATTGTTATCCTTTAATATGAGTAATATACGAAAAAAAAACATCAATTTTATTGTGTAATATGTCTGCAGTTATTATCATCAACTATAATTTTTATATGTTTATTCATCCATTTTCTCACATCATCGATATGGCTTACTGTTAAAATATATTCGTTATAGCCCAATAAAGTTTTTAGAATAATGTCTAGATTTGACCTTGTTTTTTCGTCCAAACAGGACCACCCTTCGTCACAAATAAAGAAGTTTGGTTTTGATACATTTGATAAAGTTTGAAATGATATTCTAAATGCTAATTCAACTAAAAACTTTTCGGAGCCACATAACATTTTCGCATTTAAACCATTTTTGTGAGATTGTCCAAATTGGTTCTCTTGTTTTTCATTCCATATTCGGATTGATGTTTCTTTTCCCTCGTTCTTTATCTTAACTTTCATCCCAGAATATTCCGATAGTATTAAATTAACAGTGTCTTGTAACAGGTTTGTTATTTTCTTTATTAAATATGAAGGTATGCCATTGTGATGAGACATGGAAATAAAATGATTAAGTGTTGATGTTTCTTCATTAAGCTCTTTTAATTTTTCTTCATTTTTGTTAAATTCATCTAAAGTATTTTTATATTTTGTTAAATCGAAATTTAATTTTGCTTCGCCCTTTATAATATTAATGATTTTGACGTTATTATTTTCAATTAAATCAGTTAGCAATGTAATAGTTTTCTTTACCATATCATTTTCTTTTTTGATTTCAATATTATTTTCTTTAATTTGTATTTCTCCTTGTAATTTTTCAATATCCTTTTCTATTTGATCTAAATTAGTTATGTTTTTAATATACTCAGAAATATCATGTAATTTTTTTGTTAGTATTTTTCTTTTACCATCAATGGTTTCGTTATAAACATTATCTTCTTTTATTTGAGTATGAATAGAATCAAATTTTCCTGTTAGGTTATCTAGTGTTTGGATTAAGTCTTTGACTATGTTTATTGACTTTACGATTTTTAGTTTCTTTTTTAACTTTTTAATTTTACTATTTTTGTTTTTGATTTGTGTTTCCACATCTTTCATTTTATTTTGCAATTCTAATTTATTATTAAACTCTTGGATTGCTGTTTTTAGTTCTTCAATATTTTTTTCGTATCTTTCCTTTTCTTCAAGGGAAACTTCTCTTAAACATAGTTTCTTTTGATTTGAGATACTTGAAGTAAGTTTTTCAACCTTCTTTTTGGTTTTACTATGGTCAGTTTTTGTATCTTTTTCCTCTTCTATTTTTTCTTTTGCATCAAGTACAAATTTATTATCACAACAAAATTTACACTCTGGATTATATTTATGACCTTTTAGGCGTTTTTTAGCTATTTCAATCGTTCTAAGTTTTTCATCAAGCAATCGTAATGTGTTGGTATAAACTTGTAATTTTGTTTCGTCTTTTTTTAATTGTTCAGCATCCCATTCTCCTGTGACATTATCAAATGTTTTTAACCGTTCATATTCTTCTTCAACTGCTTCTGTTTCATCTTTCAGGTGTTCATTTAATTCTTTTAGAATATTTGTTTTATTTTTTATTTTAAATTTGTCTTTTACCTTTTCCAGAGTAATACATAATTTTTCTACAGGTTTATTATTTATTAGTTCAAGTAGTTCTTCTTGCAACTCTTCTATTTTTTCTTCTAGACTATTATCTTCTTTGTCATGATTGTTTTCATTAATAAAATCACTTGCTAATTTTCTATTTTTCTTTATTTGTTTTGTTCCTTTTTCATAAGAACAGTTTTTAACTTTATCTTTGACCTTTTTTCCACGTGCCTCCTTTAATTTGTTAAATACACCACTGATTTCTTCCCAAACAGATTTAAATTCTTTTTTGGATTTTGTTGTATCTTTTTCCTTTAAATTGTTTAATTGAGATTCTAACTTATGATGTTCATCATTTACATCTTCACCTTCCCATGTTTTATCAATATTCCCTTTAATAATTTCAAGCTCTTTTGCTTTCTTAATTTGAATATTTTTTAAAGAATATAATGGGAGCCCTGTGTTATCTTGAATTAAAGGTTTCAATGTAGGTAATAATTTTTCTTTTTCTTTTCTTGTTTCATGAATTTGTAATTCTAATTCTTTTTTATTATTTGTGAACTCAACTAATTCATCTTCAATTTCTGATACTTTTGAAACAATAGTTTGTTTATCAACACTATTTAACTTCTCATTTAAACTTTTGATTTTATTCTTTACTTTTTTAAGATCGTTTTTTGATAATTTATGAAACTTATCATATAAATCAAGTTGAAATATTCTAGAAGTAAATTCTTTTTGATTTTTTCCAGACATCATTAAAAAATTATGAACACTATTTTGTGCCATAAACGTGATAGTCATAAAATCATCGTATGTGCCTAATAGTGATGTAACATAATTATTAGCATCGCGTGTTGAACCATCGTGAATAATTAATCCATTTTTTTCGATAGTTACTTTTATAGATTTTCCATTTGTTTCTCTTTTGATATTATAAATGTCTTTTGTGTTAACATCTTCAAAACGTAGAAGACAAAAGATATTTTGTTTTTCTTCACTGTTTGAAGAATACATTAAATCATTATATGAGTATGTGTCTGTTCTTGTTGATTTTCCAAAAAGAGAAAAAACAAGAATATCAAAAATAGCGGATTTACCAGCATTATTTTGAGCGATGATACCTTGTATTCCTTTTAAGTTATCAAAAACTATTTTTTGTTTTTCACTATAACATAAAATATTTTCAAATTCTAAATCTAATAATTTCCATTTAATGTATGGAACTTCTTTGGCAGTTACCTTTTTATTATAATGCTGAATTAAGACATTTAAATCTTTTTGTTCTTCTTCATTTAATATTTTACCCTCTGAAGTAAGCCAGGATAAAGCATATTCTTTTTGTTTATTAATATTTAAATCAAACACATATTTGCTATCACAAGACTCTGGAATATCAGGAGAAAATGATGAATGTACATATGTTTCTTCTTCAACATTATAATCTTTTCTAACATCATTTTGTATTTGGTTAATAACATTTTCCATTCCAGAACCACTTTCTGTAATATCCCATTTAACATATAGATTTTGTGGTAAATCTATAAGAGGTGTCATAAGTTTTCCATCAAGTATCTTAAAGTTAACAAAACGATAATTATTATCAATTGTGTTATGTTCAACTTTAGAATTCTGTAAATCCCACAAAATATATCCATGGTCTCCCCAGTCTTCATTATAATCTTTCTGTATCATTGAACCAGCATAAGCTATTTTCTTTTTTGGATCAACAAACTGGGTTTTATGCACCCCACCTAGTAAAGTATAATCAAATTCTTTAAAAGTAGAAATCAACATTTCTTTACTACTTGCATGCTTTCCATTGTACAAATCACATTTCTCAACTATTCCGTGATAAAGTCCTATATTATATTCATTCTCTGGAACATCTTTAAAATCATGTTTAATATTATCGGTAAAATAAGTAAAATTAATGTTATTTAAAACATAAGACCCTTTTTCTGTTAAATGGTTTATATTTTTAATGCATGAGCCTCCATTTGAGATAATAGCTTTAATATTTTCATATTTATCATTTATTCCAGGGATAATTATGAGAGGACATTTTCGTGATATCTCAAAGAGAAATTCTCTTGCTAAAATTACTTCTAATGAAGTAATGCGATTTTTTGTATTTAACAAATCTCCAGTAATAACAACTGCTGAATTTTCTGAGGTTATTTCATTTAAAAATTTATTAAAAACTTCTTTGTATTCATTATGTCTCTTATCACAGCGAATATGTAAATCAGAAATATGATAAAGGCGATGAATAGGTTCACTTGTAGAACTATTTAAATGATGAATCATTTGTTTTTCTTAAGATATTAATCTTAATTCTTTATATGATAACATAAAAATATATAAAAACTATTTTTAAATTATTTCCACACGTTTGCGCCTAAATATTTATTTAAAAGATGCAAACCTCTTTTCATTCGAGTTAAAACAATTAAGTGAGAATATTTGATAATATCATCCATTGAATGTAACATATCCCAGTTACCTTTCATTGAAAAAACATATGAATCTTTTTTCATTATAATAATTTTATATTTGTGTTTTTTAACCATTAATTCTCCTTTACGGTCAAGACCACTATTAAGAGATGGGTCAAATATGTTCCATCTTACTTTATCAAGAAATGTTCGTGAATACATTCTTCCAGCCCCAACTGTTTTATGTTTTGATTTTTGTGTATACGTTGACAAATATACTTCTTTTTCTGAAGAAAATATAAACCATTTTGCTGTTCCAACTAATCCTACATTATTATCAATGCTTTTAAAAGCATTTTCTATATATGTTTTTGATAATAAATCATCAGAACCTAAGATAACAACTGCTTTAGGGTTATATTTTTTACACTCATATAGTCCTGTCAAATATTTGTTTCCTAAAGGTCTATTATTTGCGAAACAATAATCAATATTTTCATCAATGCATAAATTTTTGTCAGATGTAGTTGAAACAACTGCAAGTATTTTACAGGGAAGTGTTTGATTTAAAAGAGACTTAAAAACTTTCTTAATAACATGATGTCTTCGAAACATTGGTATCATAACAACTATATCTGCTTGTTCTCGTTTAAACTTTTTGTTTTCTTTTAAAAAAGAAATATTATTAGATTTATTAGCTTTAATAATTTTATTAGATTTTTTCTTTCCAATACTATCATGTATAACAGTGTAAGCCATGTGTTTTAAAATACTTTTTTCATTTGCTTTTTTTTCAATGTGTTCTTGGTAATACTGAAAGGGGTTGTTTTTGTCAGTCATATATAAAAAATTACAGATAGATATATTTTAAGGTGGAATATTTGTTAAGACTAAATATCTTACTTATCAGTTATGGTTATTTTATAAAAATAGTAACTTTCTAAATATTTTGTTTTAAAAGATTTGTTAACATAAAAATCTTAATAAATGTTATACGTAATACATATAAGATGGCAAATACGACCAGATATACAAAAGCAGTTAGAAACCCAGATGGGAGCATGAATTGGCTTTCATTGTTAATGTTTATTGTTGCCCTTGGTGTTTTAGTCGCAATTTTATATTTTGTAATCAAAACTATTCGAGATCAATATAGAGGTACAATTGCTGGAGAACCTTGGTTGGTGGAAACCACAAAATCGGCAGCTTCCCAACAAATTGTTTCTGGACAAAACATTCCAAGGTCAAATGACGGACAGTTTGGTATAGAATTTTCATATTCTGTTTGGATTTATATTGACGAATGGACTGATAATTCGAGATTTATTACTAAGGATAAGGACGGAAAAACAATTCAATTAAGCCATGTTCTACACAAGGGTGATTCAATAGCTAATCCAAATCAAAGTCCTGGTATTTGGCTTCAGAGGGTTAAGAATGATATGAGAGTTGTTGTAAAGATGAACACTTTTAATACATATACTGGGTGCAAAGGAGAAGCTTGTTACCTGGAGAATTGTAGTATTGGTAATATCCCTATGAACAAGTGGTTCCATCTTTCTTTAGTTGTAATTAACAAAAACTTAGATTTGTACATTAATGGATTTTTAAAGAAACGATGTCTTCTTAAGGGACTTCCCAGACAAAACGACGGAGATGTATATCTCAATTCTTTTGGAGGATTTAGAGGTTATCTATCAAGAGTGAGATACTTTAATTATGCATTACCGATATGGAAAATAGAACAAATTATGAAACAAGGACCAAGTCAATACTTTGGGCCAGACTTGACTCAGTCCGTACCGCCATATTTAGCTTATAACTGGTGGGAACAGAAATTTGGAATTCCCCATACGAGAGCACCTGTTTAAAAAATTAAAAAATTGATATTTTACAGCTAGGGACACATATATATAATGCCGTACTATGGATAACTTTCAAAAAAAGGAAGAAAATATTTTACCTTCGGTATTGCCCCTGGCAATTAAGATATCCAAAAACAAACGACCAGAGTGCGTTGTTTGTCTTTCTTCGGATACCAAAAGATTATTGAAGTTACCATGTTGTAACAAACCAGTTTGTCAACAATGTGCTACTAAACTGCACTGGAAAGAGGAGAAACACAAAACAAAAAAGTGTCCTCATTGCCGACAAGATATTAAAGTAGAGAAAAAGAAGGTGACCGTGACCCGATTCACATGTATTGAGTTTTGGACAACGTTCTACTTTGTTTCTTATTTGGTAATGTCTGTCGCCGCCATGGGGTTTGCGATCTACGATATTTACAATCGATCCGACGACAATGGTAGTATCGCTGACAATATTATTGTTGGTCTTATCGTAAATGGCCTTATTGTGTGGTGGTTTGCATGTGAGTACTTCCACGAAAAGGGAAACATTTGCAAGATGCCATCTACGTGGTGGGGACTTGGACCGGCGATGGGAACGTTTGTTATCAGGTTTTCCCTGTATTACGCCCCGTTGCCAGATGAGTTTATGCGTACTTATTTTTGCAGCTTTTTGTTTATGTGTGCTGCAGTTGTGGCGTTCTTTGTTCTCTGGGGAATTGTTGCAGTCTTAATTTTATTTTGGAAAACAATCCGTCCGATTTTTTGTGATTGTGGTCACAAGGAAGAGCGTGAGACGTCCAATGTTGAGTTGAGCCTGGCATAATTTGTCCCAGTAAAAACTGATTATTATAGTAAAACAATCTTTAATATGCTTATCAAATAATGACGCGCAGTGCAGCTCATAGATATAATAAGAGAAACCGATTTAACAGAACTAATCAGAATGGAAAAAATGTGTATTTTCCATTGTGGTTAGCAATTATTGTTTTTGCTTTTTTTATTTCAACCGGATTCTTATCTCCAACTGGAAAAAGATATCAGGAGTACCAGGGAAACGAAACCATTGTGTTTCAAAACCAGGGGAGAAAAAAGATATTTGCTAATTTTACTCATCCTGATGCCAGAGTTATTGTCACCATGAACCATTATAACTATCCAGACATGATGGAGTTTGATTGGTTTATTGCCAAAGGATTTAATGATATTTTACGTTTTTACGACTTGGGAAAAATAATTCGTAAAATGAAATCAAGACAAAACATGTGTGATTGGAAATATGTCAGTGAACAAAACTATGATTGCAAATGTCTTATTGGATTTGTTTCATATCCAACATTTAAGTCGAAACATGCATCAATAAACTTTGTTGGTGTAAGAAAAGAGTGTAAATAAATTACATCAAAAAACTAAAAGGTATAACCATAAAGACCATTATCATTTAAGCAAAAAAACTTTGCAAAAATGTAAAAGATAATTATATGATTATCGTTGAATAGATATTTCTTACTTATTTATATACATAGTAAAAATGAACCAAAATGTATGGGGAAAATGCGGATGGGTTCTTATTCATAGCATTGCTGTAAATTATCCTGAACATCCATCACCAAGTGAGAGGGAAAATACAATTAAATTTTTCACCGTTCTAGGTGATGTGTTACCATGTCGATATTGTCGCCAGCATTATCGTGAGAATTTAAAGCGTCTCCCGATAAATGCTGATTCTAAAATGGATTTAGTGTGGTGGACAATAGATTTGCATAATAGGGTAAATGCTTCTACTGGCAAACGAATATTGGGTAGAGAGGAAGCTTTGCAAAAAATAATAGCGATGTATAAAAAATATCCTGATAATCCAGAAGGTTATCAGATGTTGTATATGGGTTTATTGTTATTGTTTTTTATAACAATATTCCTTTTAATTAAGAGAAGGTGAGTTACAAATATCATCTAGGTAATTTGACACTCTCGTAAAAATAGCAATTCTTTCTTTATTTTTTGCTTCAAGTTTTTCGATTGTTTCTTCTTTACCGAACCACTGAATATCACCAATTTCTGCCTTTTGATGTATGTTGTCAGGATTTACAGAAACTTCTATATTATTCTTTAATTCTGCAATATAGTAAATATGCTTGTAAATAACATTATTTGACCCGGTAAAAGTTTCTTCTACGGGGCCAATATTTTTTAATAAATGAGTATCACACCGGTTAATGTCTGTTTCTTCGCAAAATTCTCTAACAGAACATTGAATGTCAGATTCTTTTGGAACCCGTCTTCCTTTAGGAAACCCCCACTCTGGTTCATCTCTTGTTGTTGTAAGATTATCAAGAAGAGATTTAATCGTAAAAGTATTTCCGTGTTTATCTTTTGCACCATTTAAAAGAAGGCTTAGTTTCTTTTTGACTCGGTTATATTCATTAATTCGTGTTCTTGACTTTTTTTTAGAAGTCCAAAGTCTATTCCATATTTCATCTGACGTGGTTGCACCTTTTAAAAATGCATGTTCGTCTTTTGTCATATTCTTTAACATTTTCTTGATGTAATCAACATCACTAATATTGTATTTAACTCTTACAAATTCAGCAAACGAAAGGCTATCTTTCCTCCTGATCAAAAGATACTTAATAGAACTAGGTTGGGTTACAAATGTTTTTGGGTCTGCATAAATATTTAAATCATTGTCAATTCCGGTTTTTTTCCAGTCAGATTTTGATGTTAGATGCTCAATGGATTTGAGGTCCTCTGTTTTAAAACATATGATACCTAAACTTGTAATAGGATTAAAACATTTTTTGTAAACATGTCCACTTTTGCCACAGTTGCAACATACTATATTTTTATTTGAATTAAATAGTTTTTTTTTAGTTTTACTTTCCTGCAGAGCAGATTCAGTTTTCTTGTCACTCATATTGAAGTGCGGATAAATATATAACATTTGGTGCCTTTAAGTATAAAAAATATCAGTTAAATTATTAGAGGTTAAATATGTCTTCGGTATTTGTCCCATATCCAGATCTAGAAAACAAAGACTTTTACAAAAAAATATATCATAAAAAAGAATTTTATGATACACAACCCGCACCATTGCCAGATCCTAGTAACCAAAGTGAAGAAACAATGTCTCTTTTGTTTCCATCTCATAGTGATTTTAAGCTTCAATCTGGTCAATCATTTCTAAAAAATTTTATATCCGAAGCCACTCCTTATAGAGGTATTTTAGTGTTTCACGGAACTGGTTCTGGAAAAACATGTGCTTCTATTGTTATTGCTGAGCGTTTTCATGGAAGGGTAGAAGAAACAGGAAGAAAGGTACTTATCATTGCAAGTCCAAATATTCAAAATGAATTTACGAGAACAATTTTTAATTTTGAAAGAGAAGCATCCAAAAAAAGTTTAAGACAGGTTGTTCAATGCACCGGAAGAACATACAAGCTTGGTGCTGACGCAAAGTATTTGACAACAAAAAAACAAGAAGCACAAATTTCTAAAATGATAAAAGACGTATACGAATTAATAGGAAGAGATAGTTTGAGAAATAAACTTTTGAGAGAAACAGGGTGGAATGGAAACGAGGAGACATTAAATGATAAGTTTAGACAAAAAATAAAAGAAATATATTCAGATAGAGTAATTATTGTAGATGAGGTGCATAATCGTGTTGCAACTTCTGATAAAGATGATAAGTTTCCAACAGCATTGCGTGCAATTGTTGGGAGTGCTGAAAATATTCGATTAGTTTTAATGAGTGCAACACCGATGGTAAACTCTCCTGAAGATATTATGTTTCCTATAAATCTTTTACGGTTAAACGATAGAAGACCATATATTAAACCAAGAAGTGTTTTTAAAACAAATGGTAATTTTGCAACAGGTGGTGAAAAGTTGTTAAGAGAAATATGTAAGGGGTACATTTCATATGTTCGTGGTGGAGACCCACCTAGATTTCCATATAAAATAACGCCACCTGAAGCATCGGTTCCCAAACCAAAATATTTATTTAATGGTGAAAAAATACCAAATGATAAAAAAATAGAACATACTAGTGTTATTGAATGCATTATGGATAGTTTTCAATATAATACATATTATGCATCATTGAAAAGTGAACTTAGAACAAAAATTGGAGGGCTATTACCAGGACCATCACAGGCTGGTGATATTGTATTTCCAACACCTTCTGAAAAATGGGGAATCTATGGTGCTGGTGGGTTCGGTGGTTCAAAATCTGACGAACATGCTTTACTTGAAGTTAAAGATAGTCGTGGAAACCCAACATATCAATATTCCACTTTTTCACAAGGATTTTTATTAAGAAAAAACTTGGAAAGATATTCAACCAAGTTTTCTTCGATATATGATAATATAGTTAGTTCAACGGGAATATCATTTGTTTACTCAAGGTTTGTTGTTTCCGGAATAACACCACTTGCATTAATGTTAGAAGAAAATGGATTTGAACCAGCTATTATAACAGGTAAAGAGTACGTGCGATTTCAGTCAAAAACAAAGAAGCCATCTATTTGTTATATGTGTGGTAAGGTAAAACATGGACCCGAAGACCATACTTGGTCCCCGGCTAAATATGTCTTACTTACTGGAAGTCTTGACTTATCAAAAAGTGATATAGCTAAGATATCTGGTTATATTAACCGCGAAGAAAACATGTATGGTAAGTTAGTAAAAGTTTTATTAGGTTCAGAAGTATCTGGGGAGGGTATTGATTTTAAAAGAATTCGCCAAGTTCATATTGTTGAACCTTGGTATAACCAAGCTAAAATAGACCAAGTTGAAGGTCGAGCAATTAGAAATGGTTCTCACAGAGACTTGCCACCGGAACAACGAAATGTTGAGATTTTTAAGTATTGTATTGTTCCGCCAAAAAAATTAAAGGGAAAGGAAGAAGAAATAGAGACAATTGATGAACATGATTATCGTATTGCTGAAGATAAGGACAAAAAAATAAAGAAGGTTGAATATATTTTAAAAGAAATCGCAGTGGATTGTTTATTTCAACGAGATAATAATGTTAGAACTGTTCATCGTACTATTAAATTAGAAGATTCAAGAGGACAAATTATAAATTATGTAACAGGTGATAAACCATATAGCCGAGAATGTAATTATATGAAATCATGTTCATACAAATGTGTCTGGGAACCAAAAAGTGTAAAAGATGTTGTTATTAATAAAAGTACATATGGTGTTGAATTTGCTGAAGCTGATATTGAAAAAGCACGAAATGGCATATTTGATATGTATAAGATAAATCCGATTATTGATGTCATAACTATTTTTAATACTGTTAAGGAACGGTATCCAAATCTAGAAGATATTTATATTTATTTAGCATTGGAAAGCTTAATGGATAGAAAAGGTAATTATGCTATTCAGGATAAATATGGAAGAGAGGGATATCTCATAGAAAGAGGAGATTTATATTTGTTTCAACCATTTGATTTATATGATTATAAGTCTCCTGTGATATATAAAATAACTCCATTAGAAACAAAACCTGAAGATATACCATTTTCAGCTTCTAATGTTGAAAAAAGAGTGAATGTTCAAAAAGAAAATAAAGTAACTGGGAGTGATATTTTAAATGATAGGTTAAAATATTATAATAATCTTGTAAACTTATTGCAAAACTATATCAAGAAAAGTTCAAAGTATAATTCTGTTTTTGTTGGAATGGCATTATACAAGCTATCCGATAGTAACTCATTAAGATTATTAAAACATATTATATCACCCGATTATTCAAAAACTAAAAATAAAGAACTTGATAAATTTAGAGATGCAGCAGTTCAATATTATACAAAAAAACGGAATATCTATAATTATAAAAAGACATTGGCCATTATGGTTGGTTCTTTATGTTCTCAATGGGGAAGGTCAAAATATGGTGCCAAAAGAACATCTAAACAAAAATGGGGCAAGTGTGATGCTGATATTGAAGCTCTGTTATCAGGAGAATTAAATAGTTTTAACTATTTATCACTGTGGGATAAGGTTTCTGAGAACAAACGAATACGAGAAGATGAAAGTTTATCCCGAAGTGAATATTTGTTTATATTGAAACAGTCTGGAATAAGACCTATGTATATAGGAACCGTTGAGTCAAAGAAAGTCGGTGGTCCAAAATATTTGAAACTTCTTGATTTTACAAAAAGTGGTGATGTTAATACGGTTTCAAAAAGAAAAGAACTTAGAGGACGTGTATGCACATCATTGATGGTTCCTGTGTTAAAAAATATTTTAAGTAATTTAGAAGAAAAAGTTGATAAATTAAAACTTCCAAATATTAAAATTCCGGAAACGTCAGCAAGAAAAGTTTTAAGACCAAATATGTGTCTAAAGATTGAATTTTTACTACGACTTCTCAATGATAATACAGATGATGTCTGGTTTTACGAAGGCTTTTTTTCCAAGGACGATATGGACTAATTAAAAACCTGGTTTATGCGCTGAAAATTGATTAATACATAAAGAATATATAATAATATAGACAATACGATGACATCACAACTTGATATCTCAAATCTTTATACCCGTACAAAAATGAAACGTACGGTGACAATTCCGGCGTCTGAATTGACGACGAATTTTGATGATAATTTGCTTATAAAGCTTCGCAATGACGTTGAGGGAAAATGTAATCGAGAAGGTTATATTGAAAAGGGGTCTGTTGAAATTATCGACCATGGTACTCTAGATACAGAAGTAATTAGATACAAAGGTGATGTTAGAGTTAAGGTCACATTTACAGGTAAAGTTGTAAATCCTGTTTTTGGTGAGATTATCGAATGTAAAGTTCGACGATTTAACGATTTTGGATTAATGGCGTATGCTGGACCTTTAAATATTGTTATTCCGTTTGGGGATAAAAAGAACAAAAAAAGTGGTAGTCTCAACGTTGGACAAAATTTAAAAGTTAAAGTGGTTGAATCCACTATTATTTTAAATGATAACCATATTGATGTATATGCCACCTTCTATGATGAAAAGGAAGATGCCAAAACTGATATTGGTAAAGCCATTCCCATGGAAGAACTTCTTGGTGACCCATCAGATGATGATATTGAAGACGATATTGCAGAAGACATTGGTGAAGATCTGAGTGAAAACGAGATTGATGAAGAAAGTGATGATGAAATGGACGACCCCGATGAAAAGGAAAATGACATTGAACAAGATAATTTTGAAGGTGAATCAACCGATGAAGACGAGGAATCTGGGGAAGATAAAGAAGATGAAGAAGAATCTGTTGATGACGAAAAGGAATAAAAGGTAAACTTAATTAACCTTTCCTACCTAATTAACCTTTCCTACCTAATTAACCTTTCCTACTTAAAGAAATTAATCATAGTAAATAAAGTTAAATTACGAAATAAATGGCACGGTTAGTATTTTGCAACGAAGTAAATAATAAGATAAACGATACAAATAAATCTTCAAAAGAACAAAAAAAACATCCAAGGATTTCGATTGATGGTAGAAGAAAGATAGTTGATAAAGTAAAAACTTTATCAAAAGATGTGCACATGGAGATTTTTTATTTTTTAAAAAAGAAAATTAATGAAGACTATACTCTTAATCAAAATGGTGTTTTTGTTAATTTAAACACAATTGATAATGATACACTATGTGAATTAAAAAAGATGGTAAACTTTTATAATAAAAATGAAAAAAAGCTAAAAGAAAGCTATCTTGAGAGATATTGCAACAATAATGAAAGACACGAGCCATCTGAAAAAGATGTAAATAGTACAAGTAGTTCTGCTGAAAACTCAACAAATGATGGTTCAGGAGATTCTGATGAAAATGATGTTGAGGTTAAAAATATTTTACCTACTAAAAACGAGGGTGAAAATGTAAACGAAAGCGAAAATGTAAATGAAAGTGAAAGTGAAGACGAAGATGAAGATGAAAGTGAAAGTGAAGACGAAGATGAAGATGAAAATGAAAGTGAAGACGAAGATGAAGATGAAAGTGAAAGTGAAGACGAAGATGAAGATGAAAGTGAAAGTGAAGATGAAGACGAAAGTGAAAGTGAAAGTGAATATGAAAGTGAATTAGACGAAGAACCTAAAAAGAAAAAAAAATAATTAAAATAATTTATTTTTAGCCGTTTAATTACTTAAAGCAAATGAAGAATATAACTAAGCTGTATAACACAATGGCATTTGATATCTTGAGACAACTACAATATTGCACTGGCTCTGATTATGGAGATAATCTAAATCTGGCGCCATCGCGAATAATTCCTATAAGTTTGGTTGAAGATATTAGCAATGAAGTTAATGATGACAATGTTATTTATTATATTCCCCCACGATTGGGAAATGAATATGTAATTTGCGAATCTGACAAAAAATTGCCAGAACCTAGTGCATATTTTCGCTCTCCAAATACATTTATGAAATCATTGTTGTATTTATCTAATATGAGTTATTACAATAATGCTCATTTGCCTGTAAAGGCGAATAGGATATTAGATAAATATTTGCGAGATGTTTTTGAAAAGTATTCTACAAAAAAAGAAAATATAACGTACAAAAAAATAATACAAATAATTTTAAATAACACGAGTGGTGATTTTGACACGGATCCTGATAAAAACCCTCATTACAGTAAGTTTATAAAGCTGATTCTGAAAGAAGAAAAGTGTAATATTTTAGTAATTCGCTCAGACGATAAAGGAAATTTTTTGGATACCGTTCCTAATAAAATTCCAACTTTGGACATAAAGGAGAACAAGGACATATATTACATTTTGTTACAACATTCAAACGGGTTATTTTCCCCTTACGGCAAGGCATATAAAAATATTTCTGATTAAAAAACTGATTAATACTTAAAGCGTGTCACTATAATAAACAAATCTCGTCTACTATAGCAAGGGAACAAAATGTTTACAATACTCGATGCAGAAAAGTCTCGTATATTATCATTTATTGGAAAGCAACTTTCTAATTCAAAAAATGAGTTAGAGGCACGTTTATTTCCACCGATCCCGGGTCAACCCGAGTGTGTTGATTACTATCAATTCAATAGAATTTTACGGAGATACACTTACCCAAAAGAAAAGGGTGGTTTTGGCCTGCGAAAAGAACTGATTACACAACTAAATGTAACCAGTGAACGAAGTCCCGATATTCGAGAATCTGTTAAAGGCCAAGATGCTGTAAAGCTGTATTGGTTAACAGATGATATTAATTTAGTGAAAAAGCATTCTCCTGATAACGTGTATCAAATGATAAAGAAAAAGAAAGACTTTGTCAATCTATTGAATTATCCTGTGCGTGTTTGTATCAGTGAAGAACAGATTACTGGAAAAGATGATTATAAACTTTTAACAGATGTAGAGTTCCCTAAAGAATATAGGTTACAAAACCGAATTTCTGTTTACACAGAAGATAATATGTTTAGAATAGATTTTACATCTGTAAAATTTGGAAGAGGTAGAACCTTTAAACAATCAAAAGTTGTTAATTCATTTCCATGTCATGAAATTGAAGTAGAATTAATTGGAGGAAATAAGGCAAGCAAGGATGAAATCTTTGTAAGTTTTATTAAACACGTTGGGTTGTTATTGTCTATTTATTATGATACTTCTATTTTGTTAACAAATACTTTGAAAAAGGTAGTTTTGGATAATTACAAATTGTTGATTTCAACAGATGAAAAATTAAGAAAAAGCAACAGAAGGGGTAACAAAAATAAAAACAAGAAAATATATAGCTATAAAGATTTTATTACTGCTAAACCAGTAACATTGCACCGGGATAATATCCGGAAAACAAAAGGTGTTAATAACATTTTGAAAAACTATGGTGCAACATACAAAGCTGATGGAATGAATATGTTATTATATGTTATTCCACAAGCTACTATTGCTGGTATCAGCGAAGGAACTGGAAATTTATTTTTAATTGATTCCAATTTTGATGTTCGTGCAACTGGAATAATACTATCTGGGTGGGATAATTCGATATTAGAAGGTGAATATATCAGGGAGAAACATTTGTTTCTTACTTATGAAATGTTATTTGCAAAAAATTTGGATATTAGAAATAAACCACTAGAAAGTTTTAATGATCAACAAACGTCACGATTAACTTATTTAAAAGATTTTATTAAAGATGTAACAGAAAAGAATGAATCAAAAAATTCACCTGTAAGTGTTACAGAAAAACCATATATGTTTGGAAATGATCAAGAAATTTTTGCGAAAAACAAACAATTGTGGGATGAAAGAAAAGGATTAGATTTTCATGTTGATGGGCTTATTTTTACCCCAGCTACAGAACCTTATCCAAATAAGGCAGGAACTTGGACAAGATTGTTTAAGTGGAAGCCACCACATCTAAACTCGATTGATTTTTTGATTGAAACAGTTAAAGGTGCAAACAAAAAAGATAAATTGTTTCCCTATGTTGAGGTGTTCGACGACAGTGATGTTAAGATGGACCCTTATGCTGTAACACAATTTAAGAAACTTAAGTTGTACACAACAGGAACGTCTGACAAATTTAACAGAAGAACGGGAAAATTGGATAGAAAGCCATACCCTAAATTGTTTAAAGAAGTGGATGTTCCTGTAAACAACCAAGGACAAATTATTTCCAGGGATCCATTAACGGGTCTAACAGTAGAAATTTCAGATGATACTATTGTAGAATTTTCATATAATGAAAAACATCGATTTGCTTGGATACCTATTCGTGTTCGTCACGAAAAGACAACAAGATATCGAAAATATAATGACAATTTTGGAAACTCCTATCTTGTTGCTCTTGATATTTGGAAAAGTATTGTTAATCCTGTTACGGATAAGATGATAACAACTGGAGTAATTCCATCTGAATCAGAAAACAAACCTGTAAATGTCACCTCTAATACTTCTGTTTCTGGACAGTATGCTATTATTGAGACAAAGAAGGAAAGATTACCATATCAAAACTTCCATACTGCTTATGTTAAAAAGAAATTATTAAAAATGGTTTCACTAGACCCGCCTGATTCTGATAGAGGAAGTGGGTATTTGATTGACTTTGGTGTATGCAGAGGTGGTGATTTGAATAGGTGGAAAGAAATTGGTTATCAAAAGGTAGTTGGTATTGATGCCGATATCAAATGTATTGAAGAGGCGATTAATAGATATCAAAATGCTATGGATAACCGTTATAACATCACATTTTTATGTGGTGATTTATCTAAACTTATTTTTCCAAAACAAGAAGCAGCTTGTGAGTTGACTGAAAAGATTTCTGGAGTTGTAAATTGGAAGGAATTGATGAAAAAGAGTTTACCTCAAAAATATATGTTTGATGTAGTGAGCTCACAGTTCGTTATTCACTACTTCTTTTTAAATGAATTATCACTTAGAACATATCTCCAAAACGTAACCGATAATCTTAGGATTGGAGGATATTTTGTTGGAACTACGTTTGATGGTTCAAAAATATATGATTTTCTAAAAAGAAAAACAGAAGAAAAGGGAATGAAGGGAGACGAAACGATATGGAAAATTACCAAATTATATGGTAGGAAAAAATTTACAGATGGTCGCCCTAATTGGGGTATGGCAATTGATGTATTTATTAACTCTATTGGTTTTGCTCATAAAGAGTATTTGGTGAGCTTTAAATATTTAGAAAAAATAGCAGCTGAATATGGTTTAGAACTACAAGAATTAATTTCCTTTTCAGACATGTGGATGGAAGGAAATGAAAACAAAGAAGGATATAATCATAAGATTGTATCTGATATTCGTTCTATGAGTGATGTCGAAAAGAAATTTAGTTTTCTTTCTTCTGGATTTATTTTCAAAAAAGTAAAGAACGCTCCTGACTCAACTTACAAAAAGATTGTTAAGCTTCAAAAGAAAGCTAACAAGAACAAAGAAAAAACTGAAAGCGAAAGCAACTAAAGTTTAAGTTTTTTGTATTTAATAGTTTAATAATGTATTTTAAATTTTTCATAGTTAATTCACACCTTTGATAGCAGGGTATAAGTATATCAGCAACAAATATGTATGTTTTACCAGGGGGTTCCAATATTATTGGTATTTATAAAAGCATTATTACTATAGTTACATGGCTTATCTCCGTTATAATTATTAAGTGTAAAACCTTCTTTTGTTGGTAACAAATACTACAGTTGATAATATTATTTTTAATAATATTATGAGAATAAATGTTACTTTTTTATTTTTTTACTTTTTGGCAAATTCATTTATATAATAAATGCTTATTATTGTCTGGTAACACTTTTAGTTGATGGATTTTGCATATATTGTGTTAATTTTTTAGGAGAATCAGTGTATATATAAATAGAACGCCCCCTTTGTAGTTCGCCACCGTGTGAACCATACTTTGCGTTAAGTCTCGATATGATTGAATCATGATCCTTATATAATGTATCCGCTGTACCTGCGAAAAGTATAGACCCGTCTGAATCAGTTGGTGTTATATTTTCAATATCAGATGGGTTACTATAGAAATCTAATGTTTTAAGAGAACTTTGAGATAGTTCCTTTAATAAAGGATAAGCTGTTAAATAAGTATTTGCATTATCAGATGGGTTAAAAACAGCAGCACGTGTTATTGGTGCATATTTAGATATTAAGTCTGGAATAGTAGTTGCAAATGATGTCCCTTCATTATAACCAGTTTTAGACAAATTAGAAAAATTAATTTGAACGTGATTACCTGTAACTGGATTTGTTAAAGCATCTTTAAAATAATAGGGAGTTGCAGGTGGGGCTTTTATTGGTGGGTTTTTATCTTGAATATGGTCACTATCATTTGGACCCTTTTGTCCATGTCTAATAACAATAACAGCTTTGGGTTTACCACCACCTCCAGGTGGAACATCACATTTATCCCCTGTCCAACCATCTGTACAATTACATTGCCCATTTGTACACGCACCATGTGCACCACAGTTTATACCATCGCATGGGTCATGTGGTTTAATTTGACATTTATCACCCGTCCAATCGTCTGTACATATACATTTTCCAGTTTTACATGAACCATGTGCGCCACAATTTACATTTGTACATGGGTCTTCTGGTTTTATTTGGCAGTTAAAACCTGTCCAACCGTCTGTACATATACATTTTCCATTTTGACACGAACCATGTGCTCCACAATTTATCCCATAACATGGGTCATGGGGTGGAATGGGTGTGTCACATTGAATACCTGTCCACCCTGTGGAACATACACATTTATTATTTACAACTTTACCATGTATACATTTATTTTTAGGTGGCACAGGTGGCACAGGTGGTACAGGTGGTGTATAATCGGTTCTACATATTTGATATCTTTGAATATCGTTATCAGTAACTTTGCATGATTTATATTCCTTGTTTAGCACATAATAACAATTTGACATGGGATTGTAATTAGATATACCAAAATGTTCATAATAACTACTATTTGTACCAATAACAAACAATAGTGCGATAATTATAATACAAATTAAAACACAAACTTTTTTGTTCATTTTAAAAGTTTTATAATAATAATAGACATAAAAGAAATGACACTATTAAATAAGAGACATTCAGTTTTTTAATCATGGATGTAAAAAGTGAAAATATTGTAAATATTATAAATAGTACAAATAGTACAAGCAGTATACCACTTACGACGTCATCAACACTGTCAACCGTTTATTGTCTAAAAGAGAATGAAAATAAACCCCCTGATAAAATCATTCTTATAAAAAGGAAATATCTTGATTTTGTATTTCCAGATATGTACACTTCGATGTGTGAGCTAAAATCCAAAATTGACGAGAAGGATAATTCAAAGTTATGGGATAAATCAAAAAGAAAAGTTAATCCATATGAATTAGTGAACGTACTGGGTACAAATATTTTACAAACAGAGAAGGTTAAAAAATGTGAAAATTATGTCCCGCTTAGCAGAGCATTTTTTAAGCTAACTGAAATTTTATTATCAATAGATTTGATTCCGGAAACATACAAAAGATCTTCTGGTGTTGTTGCTAATATCGCAGAAGGACCAGGTGGGTTTATAGAAGCAATTTACAAGCATAGAATAGTTTCTGGAATAAAAGATACTCATTATGCAATTACATTACATTCTAAAAATAGAAATATTCCTGGATGGAGTCAATTACAACGAAGGAAAAATCACTTTTTGAATAATAAAAATGTAATATTGAAAACTGGAAATTTATATAATGTGCGTTCTGTAATTAGTTATTCTAAATTATTCAAAGGAAAGAAAGCATGGTTGGTAACATGTGATGGCGGATTTGATTACAGTAATGATTTTAATAATCAAGAAAGAAACTCAAGAAAAATAATTTATGCAGAAATTACAACAACTCTTTTGATTCAAGAAAAGGGCGGAAGTATGGTATGTAAAATGTTTGATTTGTTTACTTATTTCTCTTTGCAAATTATTTATTTATTAACACTTTTTTATAAAAAGGTGTATATTATTAAGCCTGTAACTAGTAGACCAGCAAATTCAGAAAAATATATCGTTGCATGTGGATTTAAAGGTGTTGAACAAAAAATCATAAATTCGATGTTGAATGAATTATCTCATTGGGATGAAACACATAATAAGAAATATGAAAACTATATTGAAAATTCTATATATTTTCCATTAAACGCCTTTAACGACGATAACATTAAAATTCTTGATGGTCTTGTGATTAAGAATATTAACTTACCTGACACTTTTATTGATGAAATTAAAGAAATTAATTTATCTTTAACACATAATCAAAAAGAATATATAACAAAAACATTAAACTATATTAAAAACTATAATAAAAACAACAGTGCTCATGATAAGTTATTACAAAAAAAGTATTCAAAATTATGGTTTAATAAATATAATATTTTAAATAAAGATAATATCTTTAAATGACACTAGACACTTAAAAGAATACAACCTATTCAGTTAAATAGAGAAACGCAGAATGAGCGCAACAAAAATGACGGATATTCATTATGTTAGAGAAAGCGAGTGGAAAACAAATAAAAAAATTAATACATTTTCAAATTTGAACTCTAGACATGTAGTGCTGATGAATAAGATAAAAAAGTTTTATAGTGAAAAAGACAACTTAAAAACATTAATTTCTATAATTAATGGAGAATCGTTCTTATCCTTACGAGTTATTGATTTTTTTGTGACAAACTATGCAAGAGAAAAAGAAATAATATATGAAATTCCACCACCTAAAAATAGCAACAAAAGAATTGAAAAGTTTATGGTTTATTATAGTTATAAGTCACAGTTAAAAGCATATTCTAAAAAGCAATTTGATCCCTTTTGTCGTAGGGAACGTATCTTATTTTTTATAGATAAGTATGATGGTATTGAAAATGACCCGGTTAGAACAACTGTTGGACAGTTAAACTTTTTTAGGTGGGCAATAAAAAACAACATACTTGAATATATTTATAAAAATTATGAGAGTATTGAAAATGATATGAATACTTTTTCAAAGAAAAATAAGAAAAAGGTAACAAAAACAAATAAATCCAAAACAAAACCCAAGAAGGAAAAAACTAAAAATACTAAAAAATCTAAGGCTTCATTTGTTGTGTCACAAAATAAACCAAATACTGATCTAACTTTGTCAGCAACAAAGAAAGTTAATAAACATAATATTACAATCACTGTTAAATTCAACTAATATAAATAAAAATATACAACTAATTTATAATAATGAGTTACCTACAATTATTTAGTTTTGAAAAACCATTTCTTTCTGGAAGTGGTTTATGTTATCCATCTTCAGATTATTATAGTTCATACAAAGGAGCTGCATTGGGATGCTCAGGTGGCGCTAAAAAAAGAACCAAGTCTGCGTCCAGAAAGCGCAAGACTGTCACAAAAAGGCGTAAAAAACCAGTTAAACGTAAGACAACTACTAAGCGTAAAACTACTAAGCGTAAAACTACTAAGCGTAAAACTACTAAGCGTAAAACTACTAAGCGTAAAACTACTAAGCGCAAAACCACTAAGCGCAAAACCACGGTGCGTAAAAAACCAGTTAAGCGTAGAACGACTAGACGTAAAATAATCACGCGTAAAAAAAAAAGATAAATTATAAAGGGGGTGTGTGTAAAAAAAAGGTCAAGCCGCGTTTGACTCTAAAATATGATAATCTATTTTCCTGTAATATGGTTCAGCGTAAATATTGTAAAAGTCAATATGGAAGCGGTGGATTAACATGTTGTGCTGGACCAAATACGGGAAGTATACCACCAGATAAGTTAGAATTGCTAAAATCTTATAATAATATGTTAAAATCAAAAATTCCATATAAAAATTAACTCCCAGCCCAAAATAAATTCTCTCAATTATAATATATAGAGAACGATACTCCTTTTTTGAAAATGGCTAATGTAAACAGAAATGGAAACCGAAATGGGAACCGAAATGGGAACCGAAACAAAAATAAAGCTAACAGGGCCAACAAGGCTAACAAGGCCAATAAGGCTAATAAAAACAATAAAAATGCACCTGGTTTATTAGAATCAATGGGGTTAGTTGCACCTGCATCTTCTAATAACAGAAATAAACTCAACTGTGTATCAGCATGTTTGAAACAATCAGGTGGTCGTCGTAGACGTGGTGGTACTTTAGGTCTTAGGTCACTTGTAATGCCCGCAGGAATTAATCCTTTCCTTGCCACTGCAGGCCTTGCTGCACTTTCTAGCTCTGGAAAGCGCCGCCGCAGAGCCACTGGTCCTGTGAAGAGACGTCGCAAGAGGTCTGTATCTAAAAGCCGTAAGAGAACCGCGTCCAAGAGCCGCAAGAGAACTGCCCCTAAAAGACGCCGAAGAACCGCGTCCAAGAGTCGCAAGAGAACTGCTTCTAAGAGCCGTAAGAGAACCGCGTCTAAAAGCCGTAAGAGAACTGTGTCTAAGAGCCGTAAGAGAAGCAGAAGCCGTAGTCGCACTCGACGCAGAGTTCGAAGAGGAGGTAATGTTATGAAACTTCTCTTTCCCAGAGGATTATCATCCACTTTAACAGCTGCTGGTCTCGCAGCTCTTGCTAAGAGTGGACATACTGGTAAACGCGCAATGAGCACCCGTAGAAAACGTTCTCGATCCAGAAGCAAAAGCCGTAAGCCCAAGAGACGCGTCCGCAGAAAGTCCTTGGCTGGTGGAGCCAAGAGAAAGCGCAAGACCACCAAGCGCAAGGTTTCCAAAAAGCGCAAGACCACCAAGCGCAAGGTTTCCAAAAAGCGCAAGACCACCAAGCGCAAGGTTTCCAAAAAGCGCAAGACCACTAAGCGCAAGACCACCAAGCGCAAGGTTTCCAAAAAGCGCAAGACCACCAAGCGCAAGACCACCAAGCGCAAGGTTTCCAAAAAGCGCAAGACCACCAAGCGCAAGGTCGTGAGACGCAAGTCTGTTAAGCGCAGTGTTTCCAGAAAGCCTAAACGCAAAGTTACCAGAAAGCGCAGAGTCGTAAGACGTAAGCGTGGAGGTTCCTGTAGTGCTCAACTAGTTGGTGGTAGACGTAGACGTTCTGTAGGAAGACGCCGCAAACGTGGAGGTTCCTGTAGTGCTCAACTAGTTGGTGGTAGACGTAGACGTTCTGTAGGAAGACGCCGCAAGACCGGAGGAGCATGCTCCTGGTCAAAGCTTAGTGGTGGTGGTAAAGGGCGATTTAATAAACGCTCAACTAAAAAAAAAAAAGCTCTAAAAGGCGGTAAAGCTCGTTCTCGCTCACGCGTAACTAAGCGCAAAACTACCAAGCGCAAGGTTTCCAGAAAGCGCAAAACTACCAAGCGCAAAACTACCAGGAGAGCCAAGCGTGGGGGCAGCTCCCAATTTTTAGCACGAAGTGCATATGCAAGAGGACCCAGTAACTATGGAAACGGAAGTTGGTGTGGTTCTGCTCGTGCTCAATTCGGCAACTTTTCCAATCCTTCATACTATGTTCCCAATAGTACACTAAGAATGGGATGGGCAGCACCACAATCATCTGGAACAGTTGGTTCAATGTGTGGTTCTAAGTAAATAAAAACTAATTTAACATAAATTTAATATAAATATTATCGCAATATACTAAAAATATATTTCGAGAATATGTTATACAGGTGAACAACCCACAATGAACAAAGGTCTTTCAGTTGGAAATAAAGTATATGTTCCTACCCCAAGTCATGGTTTTGTTGAAGCGGAAATAACAAATGTTAAAACTGATAACTCCAATAATAACTCTAATAATAATAAAATTACATCATTATCTGTAAAGTATGTTGATGATTTTATTAAAGAAACATATGGTGAAGATGATGTTGTTTATTTAGAATCAAATATACAAAAAATTGTTCCCAAAGATAAAAATGGTAATCGACCTTTTTATTGGATGTTTCAAAACAGAAAAGATTTTCCTGCTTGGGTAACTAAAACTTTTATGAAATATAGCAGTTGTGAAAACAAAAAGAATAATAAAAATAATAATAATAAAAAGAATTTTGATTTTTTACCTAGACAAAAATTCATAAGAGACTATCTAGGACATAAAAGTCCGTACAGAGGATTACTTTTATATCACGGCCTTGGAACAGGGAAAACATGTGCTTCTATTGCGGTTAGTGAAAATCTAAAAGATACAAGGAATATTGTGATTTTACTACCAGCTTCTTTAAAAGATAATTTTAAAATAAAAGGCCTCCAAAAATGCGGAGACCCTTCTTATAGCACAAGTAATGGTAATCGGTTGATTAATGAAAAATATTCATTTGTCTCATACAATTCCTCTACAGTTGTAAAACAACTAGAATCATTAGGTTCATTAAATAATAAAGTTATAATTGTGGATGAAGCACATAATCTTGCCACTATGATGGTAAATGGTTTGCGTGGAATGGGTAAACAGGGATATGATGTATATAAGTTTTTATTAGAAGCAAAAAATAGTAAGATAATATTTTTAACGGGAACGCCTTTAGTAAACACACCTTTTGAAATTGCAATACTTTTTAATATATTAAGAGGTCCAATAGAAATTATTATTTTTAGAATAAGTAATTTTAGTGAAGAAACAGTGGATAGTTACATTTCAACGCTTATTAAAGACGAAAGAATTGGTTGGGTAGATTTAAATAGACGAAACCAGTCTTTAACTGTAATAATGAAATTAAATAGTTGGGATATGGAATTTGAACAAACTGTCAGATTTGTAGAATCAAAAGCAAGACTTTATGACGCATATGTTAACTTTGAAAAAACTGATAAGTATACATTATTTCCAGAAACCGAAGAAGAATTTGAAAGTTTTTTCGTAAAAGATGATAACTTTATTAATAAGGATATGTTCCAAAGAAGAATTGTTGGGCTAACATCATATTTTGAGACAACAAAAGAAACGAAAAGTGAATTTCCAGAACAATTACCAAATAAAATAGTGAAAGTTCAAATGAGCCCACATCAATTTGAATTATATCAAAAAGCAAGAGAAATTGAAAAACAAAAAGAAAGAAAAGCAGCACAACAAATGAAACAAAAGAAAGGAGAAAAGGTTACAACATTAGCAAGGGTATTTTCTAGAGAATTTAGTAATTTCGTATTTCCAGATGATATTATCAGGCCTTTCCAAAGAATGAGATTTATTACTTCTGCACTTGAAGAAAAACTAGAAAAAGAAAGGAAAAAGGATCCAAACTCAGAAGAAACTAATAAAACAGAAGAAGAAGTAAAAATAAACAAGGAAACTCTTGTCCGACTTATCAATGAAGCTTTAGATAAACTAAGTGCTCCAGACAAACCATATCTTAAACCTGGTCCAAATGGTTTGTCTCGATATTCTCCAAAAATGGAAGCAATGTTAGAAGAAATAAATAAAGATACAAGAGGACTTGTTCTCGTGTACTCATCTTTTAGGACGGTTGAAGGACTAGAAATATTTTCAAGAGTATTAGCTGCAAATGGTTATGAAAGATTTAATCCTGCATCAAGTGACAGAAAGTATGATTATAAAAGATTTGCCTTTTACTCTGGACAAGAAGACATGAAAACAAGAGATGCAATTGTGACCACATTTACTAGCTCTGAAAATAAAGGAGGAAGAGATATCAGAGTGTTATTGGTATCTTCAGCTGGTGCTGAAGGTCTTGATCTCAAAAATATAAGAAAAGTTTTAATTATGGATGTATTTTGGCACGATGTTAGAATACAACAAATTATTGGACGTGCTGTTAGAAAAAGATCTCATTATGATTTACCATTGGAACATCGGTCTGTCCAACCTTTTATTTATCTAACAGTATTTTCACCAAAACAAGAAGAAATATCTAAAGAAAAACTAACAACTGATGAACATATTTACAATCTTGCCAAAAAAAAGTTGAGACTTAACAATGATGTATTAACAGCTGTAAGAGAATCAGCAATTGATTGTATGCTTAACCAATGTGATAGTCAGGACAAATGTTATCGCTTTTTGGGAGAAAAAGAAGGATTAGCTTATTTGCCACGTATACAAGATGATATAGTTTATGGGTATAAACATGCTCACACGAAAGAAGTGCAACAGGAGTTGGTAGTTGCTGGTATAACAGATTTAAATGAAATTGTTTATAAAAAAGGAAAGGACTGGTTTTCTGGAAATGGAACTAAGCTTAAAGCAAAACCAAAGATAGTGAAAGGTAAGAAATATGGTTTAGATTTAGCCAGTTTAGAATTATTTGATTACAACAGTGTTAAAAACCAAGGTATACCACTAAAAGTAGGCACTGTTAATGAAGGAGATGGAAAATTTAATGAACTATAAATTTTTTATTAAGTATATCTAATTCACATAAAGAGAAGGCAGTTGGTACGACATGGAATTATGAAATTTTTATTTTTCCTATTATGTCAAGTATATCTGAGTGCTGGTTATATCCAATCCTTTGCGAAACCTCGATTTTGCTTAAAAAATAATTTTAATACTCTAGAACAAGAATTATGTCCAAAAAAATATAATTTTATAGTTAATTCAGGAAATCAATTACAGTTTAATTATAAATGTTTATGTAATAATACAAAAATAGACGATGACTGCTGTAACACAATTGATGAAATAAAATATAACACATTTACGATTCCAAATTATGATAGTAAATGTTTAACGCTTTTAAAAAATATGTCCTTATCCTGGAACGAATGTGTTAATAATTATAAATGGCAAAAATGGATGTATCATGAAACATATTATTACAAACAACCAGAAAATAGTATTCCAATAAACCAAGTTGATTATAATTATATATCAGCATTTGACTCTAGTAATCATTTATTAAGTTATTACATAGATTTAGATTGGAAAGAATTAAACAAAAATATTAGAGATGAAAAGTTTATACACTGCCAACTTAAAGTTAATCATTTATATTATCCAAATGCAGGTTGTCGATATAAAGGCGCTGCTGGAAGTTTTGATTATTGTTTAAAAGAAAATAGTGATGAAAGAAGTGGGCTGTGTCAAAAATTAAGTATTAAGGTTGATCCAAATTATTTTGAAAAAGATAAAAAAATAAGAGATGCAAAAAACAAAGTTTTAAAACAGAAAAAATTACTTTTTCACGGTATGGGCCTAGATCAATCACTATTGGCTGAAAAAACCTCATATACTTTATTAAATGAATTGAACATAATAGCTCCAAAAGCTGTTTACAGTAAACTATTTATTAATAATACTTACAATGGTGTTTATTTACTTGTAGAACACATTGATGACGAATTTACAGAAGAACATTTTAAAGATGACTATAATAATGGTAAAGGTGCTTTATACAAAGATGTTTTATTTAATATTTATCAAGATGATTATTTCACAAAAAGACATATTGAGGGTAAAAATGAAAATGGATTTATGTTTGAAGTAGCAACTTCATTATTGTTTTATACTTCAAAAGAAGATGCGAGATATATCCTGGAAACATATTTTGACGTACATTCTTTAGCCAAAGTTATTGCATTTAATGCAGTTATTGGACAAACAGACGATTGGCAAACACGACATAATTTTTATTGGTATGTGAGAGAAAAACCAAAGGATGTTAAGAAATTAGTAATGATACCATGGGATTATGACAGGATGAATGATATTAGTTTTGCGGTTGAAAATAATGCACCTGTTAGAATTAGTATGCCAAAATGGTGGACAACATTTCCAACATATTTTAAAGATAACAGATGTATTTATAAATTGTATCCAATAATTCCTATCGTATGTGACTTATTATCAAGTGTTATGGTTGAAGGTGGAATGAAAGAATTAGTTAATACATATATAGATAAGTTTGCATTTACTCATATAAAACCAAGTTATATTAACTATCTTTGGGATAATTGGACAAAAACAATTGAACCTGATTTGACAGATGATCCAACTGCTTCTGATAGATTTATAAGACAAAAAGCAAGGAATTACTTATTCGGTCATATTCTTAAACATCGCCGACAAAGAATTCCAACATTCAATTCAAAACCTTCAAACCCTTAAACTTTAACAATTATTTAACAAAAATTTATCTACGCGTTGGTGACCAAGTAGATGGGTCTCCTCCAATATTATGTTTTGTTGGTGACCAGGTAGATGGGTCTCCTCCAATATTATGTCTTGTCGGTGACCAGGTAGATGGGTCTCCACCGATTATGCGTGTCGGTGACCAGGTAGCAGGGTTTCCACCAATAATACCTGTTCTATCTCCTCTACTTGTAAAAGCAAGAACTCCTATAAACAATAAAACGAGGAATGCAATAACTAACAAAGTGTCCATTTTATATATTATACTATAAATAATATTCACTGGAATAATAATTCATCCATACCAATTCCACCATGGTCGTTCCACATATGGTTATATAATTCGCTGGAATAACTCTTCCCGAACTTCCTGCTGCATTCGAAGCACCAATGCTCTTCGCAAATAGGACAAGTAATATGATGGCAACCCGAGCTCTTGCTAATTTGAGCGCCACACTTCTTTCCGTCCTTCACACCAGGACATTCCTTAATCAAAATACTGTCTGGGTCAGGGTTGACACACTGTTCGCACTCAAAGTTTCCTCCGAAGTTAGGGTTTTCACCCGCACACACCTTGGGGCAAGCAATTTGTGCCTTGTGACAAGTCTTACACCAACCGTAAACATACTTTCGGTCAAATTCAGTGTGAATAATAGCGTACAACCAACGGTTATACGGCTTTACAGTTGAACGCTTAGGCTTCTTCTTACAGAATGGACAACAAAGCTGTCCCTGTACAATCACATTTCCACGTGTTACAGAACCATACCAATTCTTCATACAGCCCTTGCAGACCTTAATTTGGCACTTCTCGTTTCCACACAAATCAGTAAACTGACCTACATTGTGTGTGTCCATGCAAAGACAACACAATTCTTGTGTGTCTCCATTCTGAACATAATCCAAGATTTCAGCCAATAATTCTTCTGAGTTCAGTACTGGCTTTCCATGATGATACATCTCAAGCTTTTCATCATCTGGAAATGGTGCCAATTCAATATCACCCAAGTTAATGGGATTGGACCACTCCGTGATACTTGAAGCATCAATGGGGTTAATTCCAATGTAACGCCATAGTTGAGGGTTTTGCTCAACAAGTGTTCGTAGGTTTACCTGAACATCCACAATTGCAGAGTTTCTACCCTTTGAACATTGCATGCACTTCTCCATAACTTCTCCATCTGCAACTTCGGATACATACTTGTTTCCACAGCGCTTACATGAGTAATGTGGTGCTGTCTTCTTCCTACTTTGACGATGAAAGTGACATAGGCCACCTGAGTAATCATCCATATCTGCAACGTCAATTCTGGCATACAAGCCGGCACACTCATTGCAAGAAATAAGGAAAGACTTACTGGCACCACCAAGTGCGCTGGGTTCGGGCCAGCTTTCCTTTGGAACATCAAGACATAATCCGCATGTGCCGTCTGCATCAAGAAGAGTCAAAGACCTCTTCCTCTTGCAAACACGGCACTTTGTCTTTGTGTCATAATAAATTTGTCCTCTTGTGGGAGTAAAGCCAACATTCGCTGTAAATGACTTGTTTAGCTTTTCCCTTAGGTTTAACAAATAGTTAATCTTTCCAAACAGCTTTTGCTCATCATCTGTCAGCGCAAATGAAACCTTCGAAAGAAGCTTGATAAACCCAGGTGAAAAGTTCAGAGGGTCATCAAGCTTAATCCACCGTCCCTTATAATTCAACAAGAACTCCTTTGCTCGATCAACAAGAATTTCATTTCCTGACAAATAAGCAATAGAAGCTCCAATCAATGCTGGGCGAGTGGAAAATAGTGTACCAGGACACATTAGATGTGGTAGAAGGCCAAAAATCTTCTTAGTCTTCATACCCAATGGCACATACATTTCTGGGAGATTTTCAGGGTCTCCACTGTAAACCTTAATTCCAGAAAGCATTTCAAGTACCTTCTGGAATGAAGATGGGCTACAACTTCTTGAAATTTCAAGAACGTCCTTGCGATCCATATCCTCAAATCCTGCTACACGGATAAGTGCTGGCAACTTTGTTTCTACCTTGGAAATCTCTTCCATAATATCTACTGTTGCATCATACGAATCCTTAATCCAAGTTTGAAGTTGCTTACCATCTTCCAAAGACATCTTTGCTGGTAACTTTGAAAGAGTCTTTTGCAAAGCAATAACTCTTTCATCTTCACGTAGCTTACATGCTTCGCGCCAAAGTCGACCCAAAACAACGTTGTATGTCAAACACAAAACCTTGTCTGCCACAAAGAGCTTCTTGAAAATACTAAGTGTCTTGTTCTGGAACTTTGTGTTGTTCCTGAACTTCTTAATCATTCCCTTAAAGCTTACATGCATAATAGGGTCAATGTTAAAGTCAACAGTTTGGGTTGGCTTGTCTCTAACACCTGGAAGATATCCCTTAGCGTTGTTTTCATCATCAAGAATAAACTTTCCATTGACCATTGGGTTTTCTTGAAAAATAGTAAACTTAAAGTCTGTCTTCTTTTCAAATTCAATCCCAATATTCTGGAGAATAACACCCATAATAGCCTTTGTCAGACTGTTAGTGTTTGCCCCTGGAATGATAATAGTCTTTCCAAGGAGCAAGTAATAAGAATAGGTTCCAAACCAGTCAGAGTTTGTGATAGTATAGGTCATAACACCCAAATCATAAAATCTTTGACAAATCTTAATCCAGTCAAATTCTTCATTCTTCTTCTCCAAAGTACTCTTTTCATCATCGTAATACCCACCATGAGAGTTGGAATTACTCTTATGATGAGGAGGAGCATCTGTCAAATGAATATGAATAATCTTAGAATCGTCACCTCTCTTCTTGCGCAGTTGTTCGATAATTCTGAACACAAAGTTACAGGCAGTCTTCTGCGCTTCAGCGTGGTCCCCACCTCCCTTCATATGATGAGAAGAGGTGAACTTTAACAATTCCTTTAATGTCTTCTTAAATCCAGAAAACGATGTAACCTTTCGGTAATCATAGTCACCATAAAACAACATCGCAACGTACACGGTGTTTGGAAACAACCTTGTCGCAGCAGAAATTTGCTCAAATGCCAATTGGGCCGATGAGTGAAATTCTCCCATCGAACTTGTCGAATCCATAGTAAATAAAATGTAAATATCTTCTTCTGAGAATTGAGGAAGTTGTACCTTTTCTTCCAGATATGCCATAGGAATTGCCTGTGGCGGTACGGGAATAGCTTCAACCTTTTCTTCTTCTCTAATAGAGTAATGGACATTCGTGTTCTTCTTTCCGTAAGAGGTCATAGTTAGTTTTAAATATCAGGGAAACTGGTTAATAAAAATCAATTTCTCCAAATATATATATAAGCGAAACGTTGGTATATTTGTATAAGTATATAGTATACAATGGAAGCTAAAAATGCGACTACGTTTAAACATCCCCATTTATCTTCTTGGAATGAAGAATTATCCAAGAAGATTAAGAGTAAAGAAGGAAAAGCAACAGAGATATCGACTGAGATAAACACATTAAAAGAATTAAATAATTCTAAGGAAAACGAGATACTTTCCTTAGAAAAAGCGATGGATAAGACACTTAACAATGTTGAAAAATATATTGAAAGATATTCTAATGGAATAAAAGAGAAATTAGATAAAATTCGAAGTAAAGAATATAACAAACCACGGGAAAGAAGTGAAGCGTTATTTTCTTTATATAAGGAGTTATATCAAGATGCACGAGTATTTTTTTCTAGGAGAGAATTTAAATATGAACCCTCCTCTTTAAAATTGGAACTAAATGATAAAATATTAAATTGGTTAACATATTTGTTTGAGGACGATTATGACAATAGCAATAATTGGACCGATGTTTTAACGCCAATTTGGTCTATTGAATATCAATATGCTGATATGGAATCAAAATGTAAAAGTTTAAATAAAGTTTTTGAAAATACAACAAAATTGTATGAAGATAAGAAAAAAATTTATGATAAACTTAGCAATGAACTTAATATGATGAAAAAAGAGTTAGAAGCATTACAAGATTTCTCAAATAAAATTAAAGAGTGCAGAAACAACAAAGTAGAACCACAAAACTTACCTGAAGAAATACCAAAAGATATAAGCGCTGACGAGGCATTGCCTTAATAACTTAAAGGCACATAGTGGTGTAATATAGCAATGGATAAACTGTCATATAGTGGTCAAGATGTTAGGAATATTCTTTATGAGCGTGAACCAACCATAAACAATCTTTGGATGTATGTTAGAAGTGAGAACTTTACAAATATTGTACTAAAAATATTTAACTCAAATAGGATTTCTATATCAGAATATTTTAATCTAAAACAATTTATCGAAGATTCTAAATTTTTCCTTTTTAATTACTTTATGGTAAGACTCCGTATAAATGGGATTAGTGAATATCATCATTATATTGATAATCGTTCAGAGATAAAATGTAAAAAGTTATATACAAATTTAATTTATCCAAATAATATTGGAAAAAACAAACCCGTCACAAATGAAGAAACTTTTTTCATGTTTGATGTTTTAAGAGAAATAAATAAACATTTATTAGCATATTATATTAATTTGTTTAACATATTTCCATTTGATATCGCAAATAATATTTCAAATATTTCATTTGTTTCATATTAATCAAAATAAGTGATTCTAAACATATAACTTGTTTGGCTTTTTCTCTTTAATAAAAAATATTCATTATTTTCAATTTCATAATCACCACTAACATAAATATTATTTTTGTCAACTTTAGTTACATAAACACCACCTTTATAGTTTATATCCTCTTTACTATGTGAAACATAACCTTCCTTTTTCTTTTTGATAAACCCAATTCTTGTTATTTTTTTAGGTGTAAACTTTCTACCTTTTTGTGGAAACTTAATAGTTATTATATCATTTTTGATATCTATAATTTTAAACTGCCCTGTGATTTTATTAGTCTTTGTATATTCTAAAAATAATAAATCTCCAATTGATAAATATTTAGATGCAATAATACTTTTTTTATCTGCATCATCTGCAAATGTTCCTATTTTGTTACTAGAATTATTAGGGTCTGTATCTATAAATAATCTTAATGATAAAGTAGCAGTGTCTGATTTGCCACTGACTTTTACACCATGCACATAAACATTAGGATAAAACCCGATTACTTCTTTTGTATATAAGGAATAAACATATAGCATATCATTTTCTTTTATATCATGATTATCTGGAACTTCAATAATATTTGATGTATCCTTATTTTTTATATTTATTACATCAACCCTGTCTTTAATTTCAAATGGTTCCCCATCAGATGTTAATAAACGGAATGTTAACTGTGTGTTAACAGTATCTGGTCGCTGCCTTTCTAATATATGTGCTCTCATTGTTATAAATGGTAAATCACTATTTCCAGGAATTTGTTTAAGCCGCGCAAAGGCTCCTTCTGGGACACCTGTTCCAATATTAGATGAGCCCCATTCGCTTACACATAGCCAAATATATGGCTCTCTTAATACAGTATTACATTTTGGAACAACTACGTCAAGACATTCAACTGATAAAATGTTATTTATATTTTCTAGGTTAACAATTGTATTATTACTGTCAGTATATTTAAATATTATTTCTCCATCTATCTTAACTATATTTTTTTCATCGCTTTTTACAAGTGGTATAGAGAAGTTAGTTGGAGAAGGATGCGTGCTTGAATTTCTATATTTTGATAAAACTGTTAAATAAATAGTTTTTGGTTCCTTTTCAACCTTTTCAATCTTCTCATGAACAACTTTTGGAATTTCCCTTGAATTAAAAGCACTTGTGGGTTGATTGTTAATTTGTTGAGGACTGTGTTTAGGACGAGGGGGTGGACGGGAAGGTGGATAATCATTATTACCAGGAACCTGTTTTTTAAGAGATTGTGGTACATCAACAATTTCATCTGCATTAAGAAGATTTTCATCTAGACCATCCATGAAAGAATTGTATCGTGGGCCATCTGAAGTTTTGTTTTGTATAAAGAATGAGTCATCACTTGGAATGGGATCGAACTTATGTTGTTCAGTTGGGGGAATGTTAGACTCTTTTGGTTTTGGTAATTTGTTTCGGAGAGTGTCATCATCTGTTTCTCTTTTTCTCATTAATTCTTTGAACTTATTTTCAGGATTAATATCATCTTTTGTGTTTTGAGGTAGTGCAAAATCAATCGGTTTCGGTTTTCTGGCAGCATTTTCTCCAGACCTTTCCTGTTCTCGCTGGGTAAACATCACGTTTGTAAAATTTTTAGAAGAGTCTACGTTTGTAGGAGCTGGGAAATTATCAAGATGTTGAGATGGGTGCAATGACGGGCTATTTACAGGTTGTGTAAATTCTCTTGCATAAAACGTTTTTAACTCTCTTGGTTTTCCGGTCCTAGCATTGGTTCTATCTTCCCCTGGGAATATTGAGAATTGAGAACTTGTATTTTGATTGGTCCCATATAAAGGTTGTCCTAAAGACATTTCTGGAGCAGGTTGAAAAGGTTGTTGGGTTTGCAAATGTTGGGATTGTTGAGAATGATTGGAAACTTTTGGAGGAGAACTATTAACATGTGACGCAACCAATGCGAGTACCTTTTTATTTAATGTTGATAGCCATCTTTTTCGTTCACTTTTTGGCAAAGTTCTGGGTGGATTACTTTCTTTATAAACATTTTCCATACTATGGAATATTACCGATTTGTGGTCTTTTGTAAATTGTTCTTTGTCTACCATGTCCAATAAGACACCTTCCAAAAGATTAAAATTTCTTTCTGAATAGAATTGTTTTTCTAATTTGGAGTGCTTTGAACGTTTATTAGAACCATTTGATTTTTTTTGTTCGGACATTTTTCCTTATTTTTATTTGTATATTTCCTTATGTGTATTTTTCTTTGTAAGTTTTTTCCGAATAATGATATGTTAAAGAGAATGACTGATAGAGTTAGCCGAGATTATTCACATGGAAGATATACATCATATAATGCTGGTACTCTTATTCCCAGTGGGAGACAAGGTCCTCCTCCTCCAATGATGACCCAATTTGACCCGAACACACAAGTAAGACAGGTCGTACATGGAAGAGGTCAATTTACAGAAGAAAAAAATATTGTAACCCACAATCCTTATCCAGAAGCATTAAATGGGCAACGACCGATGACTATAGTTGCACCAACGTATGATCAACATATTATTAAACCTCCAAAAGCCAATGTCACACATGGAAGAATACCAGATATTGAGATTATTTGTAGCGAGGATAGAAACTTTACAACATATCCAGATTCGTGTAACTATGTTATTAAATTAAAAGATATTTACAAAAATGTTACATCTGTAACTCTTTTTAATGCATGTATTCCAAATACAGCGTATTTAATTGGAAGACGAAATAATCTTATTTATTTTCGCGAATCAATATGTGAAAAACTAGTAGCTGAAATACCAGTTGGTGATTATAACCCAACAGATTTAGTTAATAACATTCAAGCTGCATTGAATGCAGCTGGTGACAGTACTTATACTGTTATACTTGATGGACTTACAAACAAATTTACAATTAAGTCTAATCTTGCAGGTGGAGAACATATTTTTTCTCTAGATTTTTATGGATGCTCAGAACCACATGATAATAGAACCAGAGCAGTATATCCACCGCGTTCAATTGGTAAAGTAATTGGGTTTTCTCGACAAAACTTTTTATATGCCAGTGGCAAAGCTGGTTTAACATCTGGTAGTACTTCTATTATTGGAAATTCAAAAACTTCATTTTTAACTGAATTTTCTCCGGGAGATACCTTTTTTGTTGGAGAATGTAATCAAATATTTACAGTTGTATCAGTGGCAAGTCATGATGAAATGGTAGTTACACCGGCTGCTGCGTGCACCGCGAATAATGTATGTTTAGCAAAGGGTAGTCATACTGCACCAAATAAGTTTGATTTAAGTTCAGATGCTTTTGTTATTTTAGATATTCTTGAATTAGAAAATGTTAGAAGTAATTCTACACCAATCGACAGAGCTTTTGCTATTGTACCAATGGTATTTCCACACAACACAAAAAACTTTGTGGTATCCCCTGTTGGAGGAGTACCACCCTATATTAAGCATTTTAATCCACCCCTTGCTCGTTTAGACAGGTTAACCATTCAATTTAAAGATATTGATGGAAACTTAATAAATTTTAATGGAATTGAAAATTTTATGGAATTCCGCATTCACACCATTAATGCAAGCGGTAAATATGACCCAGGTGTGCTTAACTAATTATATAAAGAGAACTATAATACACAGTACGTAGAAACATGTCAGAAATTAAAAAACCAGGACAGGGTAACAAGGGAACTGCAATCCTAACGCTTATGGATCTTTCCTTTAATGAACTTAAAACGGAAGTAAAAAATAAACTAAATCATTCATGGTTTACAAATTTTTACATTTATAATCTTGACGGAATTAGTTCAATGTTATATCATACTTTGCGAAACAAAGACCTAATGAAATTACTCATTGCTCGAACAGGAGATGATGATTATTTTGGATTGGGTTCTGACACTGGAATGGCAATGACAAGTCATCCAGGAGTAGATGATTTTGGGCACAGTGGGTTTTCCATGTCACAAACCGTGTTTCTCACACAACAGCTCCTTCGTAAAGGAATTGATGGTGTTGCTGAGTTTTATAAAGCTAGACAGGCTAGACACCCTCTTGTTTCTGAAGAAAAAGCAAACAAAAATACAGCTGCCAGTGATGATGATGGTGATGATGATGATGATAATGATGATGATAATGATACTTCTGATGTTTAATAATTATCTTTTAAAAGTTATATACAATTATGCCAAAAAGAGGTCCTAGAAGTAAAAACGGCGGAGGTTATTTATTAATAGGAATTTTATTATTATTATTCCTACTGGCAATTGCAACATTGTGCCAACAGTATGATAATTCTGTGAAAGAAGGTTTTAGACGCAGAGGATGGGGAAGACGCTGGGGTTATCCCTGGTGGAGACGTTATTATGGTGGTTATGGTGGTTATGGAAGAAGATATCCTTGGTGGAGGACTTACTGGCCCTGGGGTGGGTACAACCGAGGTTATTATTATTATTAAATCGAATGTTTTGAATAATATTTGGAAAAAAAAATAAATTTTTCAAATAGTATTATATAAACATGTATGTGCTTTGCGTTTTAATCGTTGTTGCTGTAATTTTATTAGTTTTAAATAACGTTTACACCCCAATATCCGAAGGATTTATATCCTTTGGATATCCATGGCATCGTTCTACAGGATGGGCACCAAATTGGTGGAGCAGATGGTGGCATAGACCCTGGTATAACAGACCCTATCGACCATATTATTATAGTTCTTGTCCAACTGGGTGCGTTTATTCAGGGTATAGCTCAAATAGACGAAGTGGGTTTAGATGTCTTGATCCAGGGGCAAATTGTCCAGTAGGAGACCCAAGGTGTTGCCAATATGACTATGATTGTAATGCTTGTTAATATTCCAAGTAACAAATATTATGTAAGATAAATTATAATCTAAGAATTAGTATTAGAGATGAGCCGTGCTATCAATTTAAATCTCGCAAAACTTAAACGTCAAATAAATAATAGTACAAACGTTAATGTTTTGAAAAAACCACGAAGGGTTGTAAGAGTAAAACGACCCGTTAAAGTTAAAAAACTTGTTAGACCCAAACCCCCAAATCACAATAAAAACAGTGGTAGTACGTTTTGGGACTTTTTTTATGTAATGTTATCATTGGCTGTATTGTTTTTTATAGTAATGCTGCTTTATAACTTATATTTATCTTTCAGCTATGGAACATCTCAAGCTATAGCAGACCAACAAACCGCGATTGCAATCGAAGATAAAGTTAAAAAAGCACCAAAAGGTGTTATCATTGATCAAGAAGGTGCCCCCATTTCAATAGAAAGGGGTGGGAATATGGCGGGAAATAAATATTTAGCTCTTTATGGCGGAGAAGACTTTATGAGAAGAAGTCGATATTCACCATGGCGTGAATCAAGTCCCTATGCACTATACCCTGGAAGATATAGTGGTGGTTATGGGTACAATCGGTATAATTCTGGATATTATTCGCAATCAGATGATGGTGTTACTAAAATTTATTATGAAAATAACACGAACCCTGATAGAAGTAATCTTAACGCATATATCAATAATCAAAATAATTATATCAGAAATATCAATAAAAGAGTAAGACAGATTAATATGGGAAGAATGTATACACCTACTTTTTCCAGGGATAAAGCGGCATTACGTAAAATAAGAGGATATGAAAGAAGATTAGCAAACCAAGTTCATAGAGAAAGAAAAAACCAACCTTATTTACCAGATAGAAGTAAATATTATTAAATTATTATTAAAACTAAAAATTGAACAAACTACACAAACTTATCAATATAATAGTAAAAGATGCAGGCTTTAAACGAAGTTAATAATTTTGCACACAGCTTCCCAGAATGGATTAAGCTAAAATCCGATGCGGGAAACGGTGTCAAAAACATCGTTATTAATCAATACTATCCTTTTTACCACTTTTTAAAGGATGGTGAAAAAGTTTATGATGTCGAGGGTGATATTACTTGTTTAAAACTAAAAAGTGTTATTGAAAAAATAAAACAACTCAACGCTAAGATTTCTCTTCGTTTCTTAAGAGAAATTGAAGACAGTGAATTTGAAGGAACAATCATGGAATATTTAACACTTGAACTAATTTGGGATGTTTCTATGCGTGTTGATGGGATCAAATAATTCAATTTAATAGTTAAATCAAAAAAATTGATGTATATTCATGAAATATCCACATCAACAACTACCATATGAGCTTTCTTCAACCGAAGAAGGAAATAATGAGTAATCCTGAACCCGAGTGGGTTAATTCAAAGCTTGACGTTGCGACGTTTATTGCCATTCACACCGGCGCGTTGCGAGAAAGTAAATTAAAGAAAACTGCTGGTGTTCCTAGCGATATAGAAAAGTTTCAGAAACTTAATTCCTGTATCAACTGCTGAGAACGTACGCATTGATCCACTTTAAAGGGATATTATAGTCACATACCGTTATGATAATATAAAATTGATAATACCAGCCTTAAGACAATAGATATGATATTTTGAAGATGAGCTTCATAATTCCTATGGAAAGAAATAACAATTACGACCAGAAGGCGGTGTCGCCCAAATCATTGGAGAAGAAGCTAGTGACCGCTGTTCTTATCGCGATTCACACGGCTACGCTGAAGGGTGATCTCCGCAATGCCGGGCTGAAAAAGGTTCGTGGTATGCCAGATCCTCTTCAGGTGGCGCAAGACATTTGCTCTTGCCTCAACTGTGAGCAGATTTGCGCTTTACCCAAGGCCTATTTTTGCACCGGTTGCTGGGCGTTGATTGACAAGCTTGGTATTCAAGGGAAATTAAAGTCATTTGTCTCTACTGGGCCAGATGACTTCGAGAAGAAGGAGGAAGAGCAACTGAAGGTGATTTTGTGTGCGCGAAAGCTTCTTACAAACCACATCTTTTTTATTCCTAGAAAAAAGAAGCCTTATTCGTTTAGTTTCAAGGCGAAGTTTTCCAAGGTGTACAAGGCTGCTTCCGCTATCACGCGGTTCATCGCTGAACGAGGAACAATCGCTGACGCTATGGACCACGCGAGAGTAGAGGATCACCGTGAGGTTGCTTTGGCAGAAAGAATATCAGCAATGAGACTTCGTAACAGTGCAAACCGCACTTCCGATTTTGACATCGAGGAAGACCAGTTGGTGTGCGACGATTCTGACTCTGACGAGGATGAAGAAGTCAAGGTTGAGGTTTTGCCTTTTAAGGCGCCATCTCTGAAGGAGTTAAATCTGGAGAGTAAGCGCTTTACTGGCGTTGCCATCCCCACCACCATCCCTGAATCCGACGAAGGCAAGGTGGAAAAGGTGGAAAAGGTGGTTGAAAAATCAATCATCCGACACTTTCCCATGTCTGACGACGAAGACGAAGAGGGCGAACGGCTGACGATCGGCGATGATTGGGATGGTGATGTTTATGACTTTGTGGATGTTGACCTTTTGGACCCGGTTGACGACGACAAGTTGTTGATCGTGAACAATTCACATGCCGACTTTGTGCCCGCGGGGTTCAAGGAGGTGTTTGTGGGCCTATGCCCGTCTTTTGGAAAGCAGTACGGTGACCTGTGATACTTTTGACTTCTGATTTTATTTATTCCCTGATAGTAAAAATACAACAAAATGCCTAAAAAAATAACTATTTATGCTGGGTCATTTAAACCTCCTCACAAGGGGCATTTATATCTTGTAAAAAAAATGTTAAAAATGACTAAACCTAAGACTAAAACTGGTTATCCTGGAATAGTTTATATTTTTATTTCAAAAAAAGAAAGAGAACCATGTGATGAAATAACTGGAGAAATAAGCAAAGAAGTATGGAAAGAATATATTCAAACATTACCTGAAAAAGACCAATCAAGAGTTAAGTTAATACTAAGCAAACTTTCTAGTCCTACTCAAACAGCATATGGGTTTGTAAGTAGAATAGCTAAACCAGGGGACGAGTTTTATTTAGTTAAAAGTGCAAAAAATGCAAATAATCAAAGATTTGCTTCATTTAAAACAATTAAAACAAAAAAGGTTAAGTTTCATGAATTAATTTTGCCGGGATATGAAAATCTAAATTCTACAGACATGAGAAAGGCCTTAAAGGACGGAAATAAAAAAGAGTTTTATAAATATGTACCAAAAATGAGTTCTGTTAAAAAAAATAAGTTGTGGAAAAAACTTAAAAAGTTATGTTAACTATAAAAATATTAGATTAATGAAAAATCATTGGTCCATTCCATAAGTGTTAAGTTTTTACTTTTTGGATATTTATAAATTTTAATGTCTTCGGGATTTTCAAACATTTGCAGATTCAATGCCTTATACTTAGAAATACAATTATATTTGTATATATGAAAAACGTGTGATTCAAAAATACAAATTCCATCTGTAGGGATTTTATTGCAGTAATAGCAAGGTTTTCCGAATATTGACGCAAATCCAACAGAAGACATTTTATTTGGTGACTTAAATGGTTTAACCAACTTTTTAACATGTTCAACAACTGTTATCTTTTTGTACAATCTCCTTTTTTGTTTAGAAGGAACATATTCCTCGTCGCTGGAATCAGACGTAATATCTTCTGATATAATCTTCCGCTTTTTGTGAGGTATTTTAAACTGAAAATTATTCATAATATCTTTTTTAAATTTAGATTTTTTGGCGCAACTTCTACAAAAATAAACGTCTTGTGGGACGTTATCGTATGAATATACATAAGTTGCATTAAAAAGTTTATGAAGATGCATTTTCTTGCAAGAAATCTTTCTTCCGAAATCCTCTAAAATATGGATTTTTCGCAATGACCCATTTGGGTTTATTGTTGCTCCGTAACGAAGGTTTTCCATTTTGACATTTATTTTCAAATGTGTTGTATAAATAAATCTATTTTTCTAATTTAGTTATACGGAACGATAACGGAATCACAAATGAAATATTATTTATTGTTATTAGTTTTAATATTGATAGTTTTAACTATTTTAACACCGTACAGGTTTGTTGCTTTTAATAGAAAAGTGCATCAATGGCATTGTGACCACATGTATCCTTTTCATGAAAAATTAACAAAAAAAGAGAATGATTATATTAATAACTGTATTTCACTATCTTACTGGGAATTATTGAGACCGTTCTATGCTATTTCAGACCCGTTTATTAAAAGATTAAGTTATTTCACATATAGTCATCGAGTAATCAATGGAAGCTTAAATTCATCGAGAATTGCATATGGTTCTGTAATTAATCCTGGAAAAGCTTATCAGTTTGCTCAGGATGTTTTAACAGAACGAAACATACAGTGCGAAATTATACAAAATAATAATAATATATTTGGGGGGTTAGGATGGGACGTTGACAGTGGTCATTTTAAGGTTTATTTCAGATTTCTTAATTATGAACACCTTGAATCTTATTATAAAAAACTACTTCCTGATATGAGTAATAAGTGTAAAAGTGGTATACTATCAATAACATATGATAAAGGTGGTAAGATATTAGAGCGCAAAATATATTGTTATCCTAAGGATATGATGGTTGCTGAATTAAAAAGTGATGTTAGAGAGGATACACAACACGATTGTTATGGCAATGAAGATTGGGAGCTGAAATTGAATAAAACAGGAAAAAAGATTTTAAAATTGTATAAACAAAGTGGGTATAAGCTTGACGCTATTACTTTTAAAGATAGAATGAACTACACTATTTATTTTCCCATGATCGGTTAAGACATCAAAAAAAAATTGAAACGAAATATATCAAGGGGTATAGAATAAAAAGTCGTGCCCGTTGGGTGGTTATCACTGGTCATTTCTTAACTGATTATTATTAAATAATTAGTGAAGAAATCACAAAAATTGAGTGGTAATTGTTTGGCGGATGGGAATGTGCGACCGGAGATCACCCGGTCTCGCGCTCACGGGGGTTGCTCGGGCCTAGTGTAGTGTTAAATATTGTTTGCTTTTGTGTTATGAGATTCATTATAAGCGGAGGGGAAAAGCCTCTTTTAAAAAGTTCAACAGGCGATGATTGCAAAAGTACCATAATCATTCGAGCCTTAATAGTTAGTATATACTTAAAGACGAATTGTGTAAATATTAAAAATGAAAGTAATACGAGTTAACTGGATACCAAATGAAAAAAAAGAACTTGGTAAATATTATTCATGTTATGTTTTAGATTTAAGCGATGAAGATTTCAAAACGATTTATAGTGTTCTTAATGATACTAAAACTTATTATGAGGTTTCTGAATATAAATTAGGACCAAATGAAGTAAATTCAGATTTTAATAAAGATTTAGTCTTTCATTATTTTGGCCTGGACATATGTTATGGTTAATTAGGAGGCCTATAATATTTTTTTCGTAATTGGTTCATGATTATATCATTTATTTCTTCCTTCTTCATTTCATGCAGATTATCACCTCTTAAGTTTGAGATTATAAAATACATGCTAAATATTCCACATTCTGAATCTCCAAACTGGAACCGGGTTGTATTTGCATAGATGTCTACTTCTTTTTCAATATCAAATGTTTTCAAATAATAATCTTCACAGCTTTTTTTCATTTTTTTAAGAAAATTTAATATCATTTTTGGTGGTGCCATTCCAACAGAATCAAAATATAATATTAAACATTTCTTAAAATCAAAATAAGTAGCAACCCAATGTGAACCTGGGTCGTCATGCTTATCTAAGTTGAATATAACACCTAGTTTAGTTTTACCTAACCTATTTATTAGTATTTCAACATTAAGACCTGACAAAGAACATGTTATAGCACTCGGGCAATCAACTGGAACAGGTCCCATGAATAAAAAATCTGGATACTTTTTTTCATATTGCTTCATAACATCCCTAATATCATCAGTTGTTAACCACTCAAACGGATTATTTTTCCACTCTTTTGGCATTTCTGGTTTAAATGTTTCTTTAAGGTGTTTTCTTGCATATGGTGCTGGGACGAATTTTTGTTCTAACCAACACCATTCATTATTACAATCACGTTTAAGTTTTTTATTAAGATCTACCCATAATCTTTTTTTAGATTTATTACCAATTGTTATGTGATGATTTTTTGACTTTTTTTTGTTATATGCTTTAATTAAAAAAATAAGGTCTTCTTTGCTATAACATGTGACTCCATCAGAGTTAATATCTGGAGCGCAAAATAATTCTTTAGTTACTTTACTTGATTTACTCATCTTATAATATTTTAAAGAAGAATATTTATGATTAAACGGTACAAAAAAATTGATGACTAATTTTTGAGAAATGTTTTAATTTTATGATAAAATGAACGAAAACGGTTATACCGAGAGGTTAAATAAAGTGAAGTCCCGAAAGGGACAACGCATTGTCAAGTACAAACTCTCTCCTGTGAAAAAGGAAAGGATAAGAAAAGGATTTGGAAAGAAAAAAGAATGACAAAGGTAAAAAAACGAAGCCAAAGTTCTAAAAACGAGTACCGTTCCCTTTGGACACGTCAGAAGAATAACCTCAACAAAAAGAACTTAAAAAAGTTTCTTGGTTACTGGCACTGGGGATGTTATGGAGATGCTTTTTCATGTATGGGGTGTGCTTTAATGGCTCCTGTCAAGGGAAATCATCTTCCCCCTAGTAAAGATGCCATACAATGTCCTACATGCAGGGGGTGGGTTTACAGATTATCCGAATGTACCCTTGAGGTTTTTGGGTATAAATGTATAAACACTTTGTCCGACTCCGACGAGGACTAGATTTATTGATAGTATCACTTAAAGCGTTTATATATTTTTTTTATTAATTTAAAAATTAGTATAGTACACAAAATGTCTAAAATCAAGGATAAAACGATTACGCTTGTTATGATTGTTAAAAACGAGTCAAAAGTAATTACTCGTTGTTTTGACTCTGTAAAAGATTATATTGACTATTGGGTTATATGTGATACTGGTTCTACTGATGGTACACCTAAAATTATAAAAAAATATTTTAAGAAAGCAAAAATACCAGGGGAATTACATAATCATAAATGGAAGAATTTTGGACATAATAGAAGTTTGGCCATCAAAGCTGCTAAAAATAAATCAGATTATTCTTTACTTCTCGATGCTGATTTTGTTTTTATTATTAAAGATAAAAACTTTAAACAAAATTTAAATGCAGATGGATATCAGATTAAATATGAAGGTGGGTTGGACTATAGACAGATGTTATTTGTAAAATCAAGTCTTGACTGGAAGTATATTGGTGTAACACATGAATATTTAAGTTGTGGTTCTGTTAAAAATTTTAAAAATCTTGACGCTTTCACTATTTATCATAAATGCGATGGTGGTTCTCGAAGTGATAAGTTTACGAGAGATATTGAATTACTATCACAGGGTGTTAAAGATGAACCCGACAATCAGCGATACATGTTCTACTTAGCACAATCTTACAAAGATACAAAACAATACACCAATGCTATCAAATGGTACAAAGAAAGAGTAAAGAGAGGAGGATGGCCAGAAGAAGTGTATTATGCTTTATTTCAAATTGGAAATTGTAAAAAAATGAGAGGTGATAGCTTTGATGATTTTAAGGAAGATTTCTGGAAAGCATATCTTTTTAGACCAACCCGTCTTGAAGCATTATATGAATTAGTACGATATTGCAGATTAAATGGTATGGCAGACCTAGGATTTAACTATGGTATGGTAGCAGTTAATAATGAATATCCCAAAGATATTTTATTTATTAGCAGAGCTGTTCATGAATGGATGTTTTATGATGAATTAGCACTGTGTGCTTACAATATTCATAAAGGAGATGTTGCTATACAAATATACAATAAAATTATGCCAAAAGGAGTGATTCCCAAAATTCAAGTGAATCGTTTTAAAGCAAATTATGGCTTCTTCAAGAAACAAATTCTCGAAGATAGAAGAAAAGCAGAGGAGGCATTGGAAAACACCAAAAAGGTTGCTATCATTATTGTAAATTATAACATGAAAGAAAGAGCAGATGCAATTATAGATAACCTTAAGAAAACAGTCAAGCATCCTCATGATATCATATTAGTTGATAACGGAAGTGATTTGGTAGAGAAAAGTGAAAACACCATGCTCGCTCTTAAGAAAAATGTACAAACTACAAACGGATGGTTAATGGGATTACATTATGCTGATAGTCTTGAAATTATTAATAATGAAAAATATTTTGCTTATTGTTTTGTTATCACTTCAACTGAAATGGTTGAGGAAAACAAGGATATTATTGCAGAAATGGTTAAAACAATGAAAGATGACGACAGTGTTGTGGGAGTACATCCATCATTAACAAGGGATTCAACAACACACTGGAAAAATATGTTACACACTCCTGGAAAAGGAAAACAGGAAGTATATTTTGTGGATAACATATTTAGTTGTTACAGAGCCAGTTGGTTTAACAAGATTGGCCGATTTGATTCTTCATTAACATATGCGTGGGGTATTGACATGGAAACTGGTTACTTTTCATACAAAGATAGTAAGAAGATTATTCTTGATAATAATATTCAGGTAGGAAAAGAAACAGATGTTGGATACAAATTGAACAGAATGAATATGAGTGCTTCTGAAAGAAGAATTAATGCAAGTAAACAAATTGAAGAATATTTTAAGAAAAAATATGGCGCACAGTACCAAAAATTAATTTATAGAAGACTTGGTTTCAAGGCTGATTATGTAAAACCTCCGCCCAAACCTGTTAAGAAAGAGGTGAAGGAACCTTTACCAACAATTAAGGAGAATGAAGGCGTTGAAGGTGTTGATTATGTCAAGAAAAACTTAGTAAACAAGATACCATTTGCAAGATACATCAAAGAAAAACAACTTGAAACAGAAAAGAAAGTAATGGTCGAAGTTGGATGCACTAGAAATCTTACAGAACAAGATTCTACCTTCCATTTAGCAAATTTCTGTAAAAAGAATGATATTCATTTTGTAACAGTTGATGTAAACGAAGATAATATTAAGACATGTAAGGAACGATTGAAAGAAATTAATCCTGAATTTGAAGCAGTTGCATCAACTGGAGAAGAGTTCTTGAAAAAATATGATAAAAAGATAGATTTCCTTTATTTAGATGGTTTTGATTATTTCCATAATTTCCATTCTCAGGGACGAAAAGATAATTACAAAAAGTATTTAGGATTAGAAATTACAGATGAAAATTGTTGGAATATGCATCTTAACTGTGTTAAAAATAGCACAATGAGTGATAATGGTATTATATGCATTAATAATGTCCTGAACAATGAATATGCTGGAAAAGGAAAACTCGCAATTCCTTATTTGATGAAAAATAACTATGAAGTTGATAGATTATCAGACCAGTGCGCAATTTTGGTAAAATCAAAACCTAAAAATGTGGACTTAAAAATTATTGAAGATGAATCTGATAATAAACAACCACTAAAACCAACACCAGACACAATTAAAAAGGTTGAAGTTGAAGTTAAAAAGGTTAAAGTTAATGAGGTTGAAGTTAAAGATGAACCTAAACCAGTGGAAATCACAGAAGATGTTAAAGTAGACAATGTCAAATCAAATTTTGATGCAAATAAGTTTACTATTGTTTTATTAGGATACAAGGGAGTTTGGGGAAATAGTAGACACACTAATTGGTATCCTTGGAACAGATTTGAAGATGCTTTTAAGACACTTAATTATGAAGTAAAATGGATGTCATTTGGTGATTTTGTAAAATGGGATGACAGATCTACAAGACGCATATTTATTTGTTGGAATGACCCCACGTCTATTGAATTGATTAAGTCTAAATGTGTTACAAAAGATGATATTATCTTGCAAAAACTAACATCTTTAGGAAAAGGAATGAATGACGTAAATTGGGGAAATGACCCTAAAACCTATTTTAAGGATTGGTCATGGCCTTTATACAAAACTGTTGAACACCTATATGATTTAGGATTCAACATTTATGGTTTTGGTTGCAAAACAATTACAGAACCATTTCCTGAAAAAGATAGAATTTGTAAGAAACTTAAAGATAGAATCTTCTGGATTACTTGGGGGTCAACTGTTTATAACCAACAAGAAGTAAAAGATTGTAAACCAATTATGGATAACTTTAAATATGACGTTGGATATGTTGGTAGCAAATGGGGAAAAGCTGGAAGAGGAAATACCGACCAATGGGGTAAATTTATCGAACCCTTGTTGACTGACAAGGTTGTTTCTTTATGGGGTAGTGGTTTACAAGGACAAATTTCTGACGAAAAAACAAAAGTTATTTTAAGTGAGTCAAAACTATGTCCTATTATCCATGCACCTTCCTGGGTAGCGGAAAGAGGAATCCAAGATAGATTTTATACTGTATTTACAACTGGTAGGTTTGGAGTAGTTGACAACGAAGGAGTTTATGATTTATTTGATACAGATGAAGTTGTTTGCGAAGTTGACCCAGAAAAATATGTAGAGAAGTCTTTGTATTATATGGACAATGTTAAGGAACAATTTCCATATATCGAAAAGATACAAAAGAAGATTAAGGAAAAATATAACTTTTATGACATGTGGGAAAATATTATTGAAAATGTAAAGAAAGTAGAATATAACATTGATGATGCTAATTTTGTAAATATATCGAAAGAAGTTGGTGATATTAAAACTTCATTTGTTATGGAATAAATATATTATTTTTTATAAGAAGTAATAACATGAATAACAGTGTCAATAACCCTTCTTAGGTCTTCATCTGATAATGTGGGATATATGGGCAATGTGATAATTTGATTATAAACTTTTTCTGCATTAGGGCAGTTTCCTTTTATCCCTAATGATTTATAATATGTGTGTAAATAAATTGGCATATAATGCACGTTTACACCGATATTATTGTCTTTTAAAGTTTTAAAGATTGTATCGCGGTCTACTGATAAATTTTCTAGTTTAAGCTTGATAATATAAATATGATAAGTACTATCTTGCAACTGTTTTAAAGGTTCAAATAAATCCATATGTGGTTTAAAGGCATCATCATATATCTTTGCTAATGTTTTTCGTATTTGAACCCAAATCGGTAATCTTTTTAATTGGGAAAGTCCAAGGGCACATTGTAAATCTGTAATACGCAAGTTATATCCTAAAGAAACCATATCATAAGAATGTGATTTTTTAACTTCTCTTTCTTTGTAACTTGAAGAAATTCCATGACTTCTAAAGGTTAACATCTTTTGATAATAAGTCTCATTATTTGTTATAATCATTCCGCCTTCACCAGTTGTCATATTTTTTACAGGGTGAAAACTAAATGTTGTAAGGTCTCCATATTTTCCAACACCAACGGTTCCTATAGCATGTGCAGCATCTTCTATAATTTTTAAGTTGTGTTGATTGGCAATATATTTTATTTTTTCCATATCACATAATTGTCCGGCAAAATGAACAACGATAATTGCTTTTGTATTTGGAGTAATTAGGTTTTCAATTTTGTTAGGATCAATATTCATTGTTCTTGGATCAATATCTGCAAATACTGGAGTTGCACCTTCATAAATAACACAATTAGATGATGCTACAAAACTTATAGATGTCACAATAACTTCATCTCCACCAGTTATTCCCAAAGCATTAACAGCACAATGTAAGGCAGATGTTCCATTGTTAACAGCAACCGCATATTTTGCATTTGAAAATTCAGCAACCTTTTGTTCAAATTCAGAAATACGAGGACCTGTTGTTAGATATTTGTTTTCTACTAAAACAGATACAACCGCATCAATATCTTCTTTTTCAATTGTTTGGCGACCATATGGTATCATTTTTGACATACTTGATATATTTATATCTAAATATTAGATTTTCTTTATATCCGAAAGAATAATAAAAAAAATATAATAATATTATTATGAATTATAAGATAAATGAATAATTTTGATAAAAAAAAGAAAGTTGTGGCGATAATACAAGCAAGAATGGGGTCTACTCGATTACCCGGAAAGATTTTTAAAAAAATTCACCAGAGAGAGATTTTAGATTATGTTGTAACTAGGGTTAATAAGTCTAAGGAAATCGATGAAGTAGTAATTGCAACAACCGTTAGAGAGAAAGATGATATTATTGAAAATTTTTGTAATGAAAGAGGAATCAAGGTATTTAGAGGTTCAGAAGATGATGTGTTGGATAGATATTACCAGTGTGCTAAAACATTTTCTGGAGACATTATTGTTCGTGTAACTTCAGATTGTCCTTTAATAGATTGGGAAGTAATAGATTACTATGTTAAATATTATAAAAATAATGAAATTGATTATGTTGTAAATACGTGGTTTGATAAATCATATCCAAGTGGTTTTGATGTTGAAGTTCTATCATTTGATATATTGGAAAAATATTGGAAGTATGAAAAAGATATTAAAAAAAGAGAACATGCTTGTAATAACATAAAAAACTATCCTGATTTATTCAAGTATGTAAAACATTCAAATATCAAAAATAACTTTGAAGATAAATATAATTATCTACATTTAAGTGTTGATATAAAAGAAGATTTTTTGTTAATAAAAAAAATAATTGAGCACTTTAACGGAAATATTAATATAAAATATCAAGACATTATGAATTATATAACAGATGATATGATTGAATTTAATATGAATGATAAAAGAAAAGAAAAAATTAAAACTGTTAAACAATTGAAATAGACATAAAGGTTAATAGATAAATATTACTATACTATGGAGTTTAATATAGGAACAAATAAGATTGGAGAAAATTTTCCGACATATATTATTGCAGAAATATCTTGTAATCATGACCAAGATATTAACAAAGCATTTCGTTTAATTGAACTTGCAAAGGATTGTGGTGCAAATGCTGTAAAGTTCCAAACATATACACCAGATACAATGACTATTGATTGTGATAATGCTTATTTTCAAATTAACCAAGGAACTATGTGGGATGGTATCACTTTATATGAATTATATCAAAAGGCATACACTCCATGGATTTGGTTTCCGAAAATACAAAAAAAAGCAAATGATTTAGGATTAGATTTTTTTAGTTCCCCATTTGATGTTACAGCCGTAGATTTACTAGAAAAGTTAGATGTTCCTTGTTATAAAATAGCTTCTTTTGAAGTGTGTGACCATGTTTTATTAAAAAGAATTGCAAAAACAGGTAAACCTGTTATTATGTCATCTGGTGTGTCTGATTTGGAAGAACTTGAAGAATCATTGGGTGTTTTAAGAGATAATGGATGCCAGAATATATGTTTATTAAAATGTACAAGTTCTTATCCTGCACCTATTGAAAATGCCAATCTTAAAACAATTCAAGATATGTCTGAAAGATTTAATCTTGTTTCGGGGCTATCTGATCACACAAAAGGAATTGAAGTTCCAGTTGCGGCAGTATGTTTAGGAGCAAGAGTTATAGAAAAACATTTTAAGTTAGAAGAAAAAACAGAAAGTCCTGATGATGCTTTTTCATTAACACCTGAAGAATTTAAAAATATGGTAGATTCAATCAGAAATGTTGAAAAGGCAATTGGTACAGTAAAGTATAAAAAAGATGGGCAGGAAAAAAAGAATCAAACATTTAAAAGGTCTTTATTTGTTGTTGAAGATATGAAAAAAGGAGATACATTTACACCAAAAAATATTAGGTCTATTCGTCCTGGATATGGATTACACACACGCCACTATGATAGTATTATTGGAAAGAAGTGTAATAAAGATTTGGATAGAGGTACACCATTGAATAAATTAGATATTAGTTGATACTTTATATTATTTTAGTATTTTTAAAAATAAGAATCTTCATAATTAGAAATATTTAATAATATTTAATAATATTAGTTCAACTATTTAGTAAAATGATATAAACAGATACAAAACATACTTTTATATAATGTACATTTTTGCATCAAAGGATGATTATTTTTCAAATAATTTATTCCAACAACTAAATAAAAAGTATGGTAATATTTACTTTGTAAAAACAAAAAAAGAACTCAGAGAGAAATTAGAAGAAAACCCTGAAAAAATATTCTTTTTTCACTGGTCTTACATAGTTAAAAAAGAGGTATGTGATAAATATGTATGTATCAATTTGCATACTTCTAATTTACCGTATGGAAAAGGTGGTAGTCCATTACAAAATCAAATTTTAGATAAAATTTATTCTTCAAAAGTAAATGCTATACGTATGTCTGAAAATGTAGATGCTGGGCCTATATATTGTTCACACCCTGTGACATTACAAGGAACTCTTTTTGATATTTGGAATGTTATTACAAATATTTCTTTTATATTAATATCTAATATCATTGACAATCCAAATATGGAACCAAAGGAACAAAAGGTAATTGAAAACGAGGTTATTTATAAGCGAAGAAAGAATAATGAACTAAAAGATGATAGTTGTACTAATTTAGAAAAGTTATATGATTGTATACGAATGTTAGATGGGCCCGCTTATCCAAATTCATATATTACACATGGTAATTTTAGAATAGAATTTACCAGGGCACAGTTTAATGGTGAAAATATTTTATGTGATGCGATTATTACTAGCAAATAATTTTTATCATTTTATAAATGAAGATACTTATTCTGGCGGCGCACCCTGATGATGAAACACTTGGATGTGGTGGAACAATAAAACGATTATCAAAAGAAAATAACCACATAAAACTTTTAACATTTACAGATGGTGAAGGTTCCAGAGGTAAAACATCATTTAATAGAAATATTTTATTAGATAAAGTTTGTGAACAATTAGGAATTAGTGAATATTCCGTTGGAACTTTTCCAGATAATCAAATGGATACAGTTCCATTATTAGACATATGTAAATTTATAGAAAAAAATGTTGATTTTGAACCAGATATCATTTTTACACACCATAGAAATTGTTTAAATGTTGATCATCAAACCGTATATAGAGCTACTTTAACAGCATTTAGACCACAATTTGGAAAAAAATATAAAATATATTCTTATTATGTACCATCTTCTACGGATTATAACCCATTTAATGAGTTTAGAGGAAATGTTTATTATGATATTAAAAGCGAAATTAAAAATAAACTTGAATGTCTTAAAATATATGATAATGAAATGAGAGAATACCCTCATACAAGGTCATATGAAAATATATCTAATTTAGCAAAAGTAGCAGGTTCAGAAGTAGGACTCGAATATGCTGAAAAATTTGAACTCGTAAGAAGTGTTATATAATTTTATCAGAAAATATAAATGTCAATGGTTTCTATTATCCCCGCTCAAAAATGTGATGAAGATGGTAAACTAATAATGAACTGGAGAAATGATTTTACAACGCGAAAAATGTTCTATAATAATCAAATAAAAGTTTGGGATAGTTTTAAGAATGAGTTTTATAACTGTTATTTTAAAAATATACCATTATTTGCTGTAATGGACAATAAAAAGATATCATTTGTATCATTTGTTAAAGAAGGTGAAGATTATTATTCAATAAGTATAAATATTCCTCCAGAAAATAGAGGTAAAAAGCTTGCCAGTAAAATACTAGTTGCTTCTTTAGAATATATTAAAAATAATAATAAATACAAAAATATTAAAAAGATAGTTGCTGAAATTAAGATAGAAAACCTTCCATCAATTAAGTCTTTTTTGCGAGCAGGATTTATTTATGAAAAGGATGATATTAAAAATATTGGTGATAAAAGATTAAAAATAAAAAGTTATATGTATTATTTGTAAGTTTAAATAATTTTATTTATTTGAAAAGTATGTTAAATACTAAATGAATATTATAAACGGTAAGATACTTGCAAAGAAAATATCAGAGTATGTTAATATAAAAATTTCAGAAAGCAAAACAAAACCACATCTTGTTATTTTTCAAGTTGGTAATTTAGATAGAAGCGATGTTTATATTAAACATAAGATAAATGCGTGTAATAAATTAAACATTGGTGTAACACATTTAAAGTTTGATACATCTTGTACAACAGAAGAACTTTGCTCTAAAATAAGAGAAGTCAATAATGAATCTATATTTACAGGCTGCATGATACAATTACCTGTTCCTCAACATATGAATTTAACAGAAATATTGGAAATAATAAGTCCTAAAAAAGATGTAGATTGTTGTAGTTTACAAAATATAGGCAAATTAGTTGCAGATAAACCTTGCTATATTCCAGCAACATCGTTGGGGATACTTAAAATTATAAATGATTACAAAATTGAAACTAAGGGAAAATTATGTGTAATTATTGGAAAAAGCATTATTGTTGGTAGAACTGTGCAAATACTTTTATCTAATGAAAATACTTATGCTGCCACTACAGTATTATGTGATAGATATACCAAAAATTTATTTGATTTGGTTAAAATGGCAGATATACTAATAGTTGCTGCTGGAAAACATAATTTGATTAATGACCCTTCAATGATAAAAGACAATTGTATAATAATTGACGTTGGTATTAATACAGTAGTTATAAATAATAAAAATAAAATTAGGGGTGATGTTAACTTTCAAAAATTAAAAAACAAAGCAAAATTAATTACACCAGTTCCTGGGGGCGTTGGTCCTGTTACAGTTTCATGTTTAATGTATAACATATATTTATCTGTGCTTGAACAGGAATGTCGTGCGAAAGAATATTTTGATTTTTTAAGTTTTAATTAGTAAAATGTTGGGAATATGTTTATTTAGAGTAGATGGTAATTCTGAAATAGGTTCTGGTCATTTGATAAGGTGTTTAAATATAGCAAAACAATTAAAATCTTATCAAATTGAATTTATTTGTGTTGAAAATAAAAATTTAGATAAAATATTTCAAAGTGTACCATACAAAATAAATACTATAAAAAGAACAAATAACTCTTGGCTTGGTAATACATGGGAATACGATTGTAATAAAACAATTGAAATTATAAAAGATAAAATAAAAGAAAATATAATTTTAATTGTTGACCAATATCTTATTGACAATCAATGGGAAACAAAAATAAGACCATATATTAAAAAATTAATTGTTATTGATGATTTACATAATAGGTATCATAATTGTGATATATTACTAGACCAAAATGTATATTTTAATAATCCTTATCAAGAACTTGTTCCAAAAAATTGTAAATTTTTGATTGGTCCCAAATATGGAATTTTAAATAAGTCATTTAGAAATAATAAAAGAATAAGAAATGAAATAAAAAGAGTTTATATATTTTTTGGCGGTTCTGACCAATATAATCTTACAGGAAAGTTATTAGAAAGAATTGAGGGAAATTTTAATAATATTATATTTGATGTTGTTATTGGTTCATTAAATAAAAACTATAAAAATATCTTGAAAAAATTTAATCATAATAAAAACATTATTTTTTATTATTCTATACCACAAAACAAAATAGCAAACATTATATATAATTCCGATTTAGCCATTGGTTCAAGTGGTGTAAGTGCTTACGAAAGATGTATATCCGGTCTTTTTTCATTAGTTGTTACATTTGCTGATAATCAGATAAGTAATGCTGTTAATTTAGATAAACTTGGTGTGATTGAGTATGTTGGAAAACATAGTGATGAAAATATTATTAAAAACTTATATTTAAAACTGAAAGAATTTATGGAAAAAACAGTAGAAAAACTAAAAGGATTGAGTGATAAATGTATAAAAATTATAGATGGTAATGGTTTGAACAGAATAATAAAAAATATTTAATAATGCGGATATAAAAGTATTAAAAAATATACTTATAGACATAAAATGAATAATTCATACGTCTACTCATTAGATATCAAGAAATTAGAGAAAGAGATAAATGGAAAAAATATTTTAATAACTGGTGGTACCGGGTCTTTTGGTAAAAAAATGATACATATATTACTTACTCAATTCAAACCAAATAAAATTGTTGTTTTATCAAGAGACGAATATAAGCAATATTTAATGCGTAAATTATTTAATGATATAAGAATTCGTTTTTTACTTGGTGATATACGAGATTATGATAGACTACAAGATGCTTTTCGTGATATTGATTTAATCTTTCATGCTGCTGCATTAAAACAGGTTCCAGCTACTGAATATAATCCAATCGAAGCTATTAAGACGAACATTTATGGTTCTGAAAATGTTATAAGAGCAGCTATTTTTAATAAAGTTGCAAAAGTAATAGCAATCAGTACTGATAAGTGTGTAAATCCTATTAATTTATATGGTGCAACAAAATTATGTTCTGAACGCTTATTTACCAATGCTAATATCATGAGTGGTAAGGATGGTACATTATTTTCTGTTTTAAGATATGGAAATGTTCTTGGAAGTCGTGGCTCTGTAATTCCTGTATTTCTTGAACAAAAGAAAACAGGAATATTAACAATAACTGACCCCAAAATGACAAGATTTACTATTACCCTACAAGATGCTATTCATTTTGTTTTATTCTCAATGTCAATTATGCTAGGAGGAGAAGTGTTTGTTCCAAAACTACCAAGTTATGATATTATGCAGTTAGCAGATGTAGTTGCTCCTAAATGTACTAAAAAAATAATCGGGATAAGATCAGGTGAAAAGTTACACGAAAAAATGGTTAGTGAAGATGAAGCATATAACACATTGGAATGTAATAACTTTTATGTCATAAAACCATTCCAAAATGATTATTTTTCCCAAAAATATGATGAATACTATAAAGAACAATTTGAAGCAAAGCAAGTTGCAGATGAATATTCTTACACAAGTGGGGATAATAAATTAATTGACAATATAACTTTGCATAAAATGATAGACACCTTTTTGCAATTATAAAGACCCTTAATATATTATAGTTTTAAGTTAATCTTTTAAACCCGGAATGACAAACAGGTCCTTTAAGACTATTATCAATGTTATTATTTTTTATTATATCATAAAGTTCTTCAAATATATCGCTGATTTGACTAAGATAATAATTTATGTTTTTAGTATTATGGGCATAACTTAGATAAAGTGAGTTTTTAGCTAAAATATTTCTTTCCAACATTTTTTGTATAAATAAAGTTTTTATCTTCAACCCATCTTTATATTCGAAGCTAAAACTTGTTAATGGTGGAATACCAGTTATCTTTAATTCAATCTTTGTTTTTTTACTTATATTCAATAATTCTTTCTGAAAATAAAGTCCCAATTTTTCAAGATACTTTCCAAGATTTAATTTTTTATGTTTATTTATTGTCGCAATTGCAGCCGATGGCCCAATATTTTCTGTCCAGTATGTACTACTTATAAAAGTGTCTTCTGCTGCAGACATAAACTGTCGTCTACCAATAATTGCCCCCATTGGGTAACCATTGCTCATCGCTTTTCCAAAAATAGCAATATCTGGAAATACATTATATCTTAGGTGTATTCCTCCTGTATTTACGCGAAATCCAGACGTTATTTCATCAAATATAAGAGCAATTTTATTATTATCTGCTAATTTTCTAACTTTGTGTAAAAAGTTATCACGAGGTGGAGTTCCCCTCAGTGGTTCCATAATAATAACTCCAATATCATGATGTTTTAAAATATTTTCAAGTTCTTCAATATGATTATATCGAAAAGGGAAAGCTGTATTTTTTAGTTGTCTTGGAACTCCATTTGGACTTAATCCTGTTAATAGATGCTCATCTAATGAATTATCATTGTTCCAATTTGAAGATAAATACCAATCGTGCCACCCGTGATAACCACAAAACGCAACCTTATCTCTTTTTGAAGCAGCTCTTGCAATTCTTACAGCAATCGAACAAGCTTCTCCTCCTGTTCTAGCAAATCTTGCCATATCAGCCCAAGGGTGTAAATCACATAATAGTTCAGCTAAACTAACCTCTGATGGACAGTTTAACGTTGACATATTACCCCTGTTAACAACATTATGAACTACTCTGTTTACATCTTCATCACAATAACCTAAAATACAAGAACCAATTCCCATGTAAGAAAAATCTTGCATCTTTACACCATCTAAAGTAGTAATTTCTATTCCAGATGCTTTGCCATAATAAGATGGCCACAAATTAGGTAGAAACATTTCTGGCCGTTTAGAAAGTAATTGTGTTCCACCTGGAATTAATTGTTTTGCTTTAAGGTACAAATCTTGTCCAATACCATAAAATGGAGATTTTTTAGTATTATTTATTAATAAATATGGGTTTTCATTAAGAAAAGTAAAAACATCTTCCATTCTATAATTTTCTTTTAATTTATTGTTTATACTTGTTAATAATACATAATCGTCTTTTGTATCAAGACTTAAATGTAAATTTTCAAAGTCTAAGTTTGGATATTTTTCTACAAGATTAGTGATGTAATAACCGATATTATTATTGTTTCTGATATAAGGAGTAACGTGTTCTCTATCTTCTTTTGTAGTAGCATTCTTCCAAGCATTTTTTAATACATTAATTGAAAATATTTCGACATCAAAGCCATCATATTCCCCAACTGGATTTTTAAATCTCACATAATCAAAGTTATTATTAAAATAAAAGGATAGTGTTTCATCAATTTTTATTGGGTCCAAAAGAGGACAATCCGATGTACATCGTATAATTGTTTCAGAATTTGATATTGTAGCTGCTTGGTAGTATCTATCTAGAACATCATTCTCATTTCCTCGAAAGCATTTAACATTTCTATCAGAACAATATTTTGCAATAACATCATCTTCTTTACTGGTAGTTGTAGCAACAATAAGATTATCTGTTTTTTTGCACTGGTTTACTCTAGAAATTATGGTTCCTAATACTTCATTTTTTCCAAATGGTTTTAAGATTTTTCCTGGAAACCTTGAGGAATTTTGTCGAGCTTGAATAATTAAGGTAGTCATTATAGAATAATATATATAGTTTGTTTATATCTTATTTTATAATGAAATTAATATTAGGCACCGCCCAACTAGGATTAACATATGGTATAACAAATGATACAGGAATCTTATCTGAAGAAAAAGCAATAAAATTGCTAGAACACGCAATTCAAAATAATATAACAATGTTTGATAGTGCGAGGGCATATGGTAAAAGCGAATATCTTCTTGGAAAAATAAAATCACCAAAAATACACATAATGACCAAATTACAACTACCAGAAAATATCACAAATTATTCTGATAATAAAATTTGTAAACAAGTTCTTAAAAGTGTCCAAAAATCTATAAAAGAAACAAATTGTAAACCACTTGATATTTTATTACTTCATAAATGGGAGCATTATTTATTACGTGATAAACTAATCTGGAAATATTTGTTAAAATTAAAAAAAGAGAAAGTTATTAAAAAAATTGGAATATCAATCTATAATGTTAATGAAGCAAATATATTACTTGATGATAATAATGTTGACATTATTCAAATGCCGTTAAATATTTTGGACCATCAATGGTTTAATGAAACATTTTCTGAAAAGATTAAACAAAGAAAAAAAATGAAAAAAGAAATTGAAATTTATTGTAGAAGTATTTATTTACAAGGAATATTAATATCCGAATCAAGTAGATGGCCAAATATAGGAATTGATGCTGTTAAATATGTAAAACAATTAGATAATATAAAAAATAAGTATGGCTTTAAAAACAAAAAAGAGCTAAATATGTCTTATGTTAAATCAATTGACTGGGTATCTGGAATTATTATTGGTGTTGATAATCTTGAACAGTTAAAAGAAAACATTGAACTGTTTAAAGTTAAAATATTAAAGCCAAAAGACATACAATATATTAATAATGTTTTTTCAAATGTCCCAAATAAATTAATTAATCCTTCAATTTGGAGTAAATAATTATTTTGTAATTAACATATACATTCTATCACTGGCATTAGAAAAATGATACTTTGTTAAATATTTATTTACTATATGTAATGTATTTTCATTAACATCATATATATTTTTAAATCCACATTTCAAATAACATTTAATTGCTCCTATATTTTCTTTTAAAACACCTAACATTATTATATCTAATGGTAAATTATTAAATAAATAGTTTCCAAAAAACGTAATAAGTTTAGTACCATATCCTTTACCCCTGTAATGTTTATCACCAATCATTACTCCCAGACATCCACAATTTAACTTATTATCTATTTTTTCTATTTTTATATTACCAATGTGTTTGCTATTGTGAAATATCCCGTAAAAAAAAGTATTTTTATTATTGTATTTATCCAAAACATATTTTTTGCAGTCTTCTATTGTTGTTTTTTGTGTCACTAAATATTTATTTGTTTCGGTGTCATTAATCCAGTGAACATATCTTTTTGTGACATCTTTTGGCAATAATATTTTTAAATAAAAATCATCAAAGCAATGTATTCTTTCCATTATTAAAAATAGTAAATAAATTAAATAGGTTTTTTTAACGTAAATAATATATCCATTCAGTTATAGTTAATAATGGCAGTACGAGTTGAAGATTATGAAAAATATTTCCCTCCATTTGTTTTCCATGATGAAAAATATTTAAAATCAAATATACCCCAATACACTGCTCCATATTTATTGCCTGAAAATCTAAAAGAACCAATTGATATATCTGTAGGTAGACAGTTATTTGTTGATAATTATTTAATCGATAAAATTGTTAATATAAAAACAACTGTACATCAAGCAGCTATAATCAGTGAGCCAATTATTAAACCTGAAATGCCATATGAAGCTGGTATTTGTGCACCACTCCCAGATGCTGTATTATATGACCCGTTATCCAAAGAGTTTAAAATGTGGTATGTGTCAGTGCATAGTGTAAGAGCAGCTCCCTTAAATGTATGTGTCGCTAAGTCATATGATGGTAAAAAATGGTATAAACCATATATACTTGATCACGAATTTACTGTTACAGAACCATGTTGTGGAAAATGCAGTAATGCTAAAAAGTCATATGCTAAATATAAACGTAACATACTTGGCTGTGTAGGTGGGTGCAGAGACAGAAAAGGAAGGGGTTCTGGACCAATTATAATGTTTCCGACAAACAAAACTGATAAGTTTATGTTGTATTTTGGAGCATTTGGAAATTCATCTGTGTACAGTTCTGAGGACGGAATTGATTGGAAAAGATTAGGTGGTGGTGGTAAAGTTAGCACAAGTCCTTGGTTTGCATCGTATAATCCTTTTAGAAATAAAATCATATTTACATTAAGAGATAATATTAGAAAATTTAGCAATAATCGTGTTTTTAGGTACAAAGAAATTGATGTTGATAAGAAAACAACGAGTTGGGGAGAATGGTGTTCATTAACCAAGATTGGTTCAGAAGGAACAGTTGCTAAAATCAATAATTCGCCAGTGTATTGGTGTTTTTCTGCAAGAGAGGACAACCCTGGAAAAGGTAAAATACCAGGGATATACACTGCTCATATGGTTCCTTATGAGAGTATTATGTTAAACTTAATGAGTATTTTCCATGGTGGAACAGATGTTAATAAAAATGTTGATATTCATTTAGGTTTTAGTAGAGATGGTTTTTATTACACAAGAAATTTTAAGACATTTATACCTCAATCACGTAATGCGAGATATTTACTTCCAACAGGAGGAAATATACTGTTTATGAATGATGAGATATATTTTTATTTTTGTTGTAAAAATGATAAAAAACAAACTGTAACGAATATGGCAACATTAAGAAGAGATGGATTTGTGTCATTATCTCCTAAGACGGGTAAAATTGGAGAGGTACATACTAAGTTGCTAACAGTTCCTTATGAAAAACAATATCTTTTTGTAAATATGGTATGTAAAAAGAGTGGAAGTCTATCAGTTGAAGTATTTGATAATAAAAACAATAAGATAAAAGATTTATCCATTAATAATTCAACTAGTGGTACTAAGGTTCCCATAAAATGGAATGATGGTTTGAATATTGATAAACCTTTTAGGTTGCATTTTTATTTAAAAGGAGATTGTCATTTATATTCTTTTTGGTTAAGTAAAACTGAAAATGGTGAAAGTATGGGATATGTTGGTAGTGGTGGTCCAAAATATTCAAGTTATTGTGATAATGGATTAGAAAATAAAGTGGAACATAAGTTTACAAGAATTCAATATATTTGTAAAGATGATAAAATGTACATACAAAAAATAGGATTTAACGCAGTTGAAATAAGTAAATGTGAAAAGAATATATGTTATATCAGAAATGAAAATAATGATATTAAAAAGGTCACACTAACCGGTGGAGACGCTGTAAATACAAAATTAATATTGTAGAATATAATATACACTAAATAGATGATAACTATTCCATTTTTAGATTTATTTAATACTATTAAAAAAAGTGATAATATATCTATACAGATAAACGAACCTACAAAGATAGGAACATGTATTTCGGGAGGTGGATATTATTATAGTATATGCCAGGATGGGGAGAATATTAATTTGATTTATAGAATTTTTAGTAGTAATAAAAAAATATATCAATATGAGGAAACCTGGTTATCACAGAGTAAAGATGGATTAGTATTTAAAAATGATAGAAAATTATTTAAACAAATGGGAGTATCTCATAATTTTTTTGTTATTGATAAACCAGTTAATGAAAAAATTTTAGCAATTGGTGGCGTTAAAAGTTCAGTGTGTGGAAAAGTAAATGGTCTCCATTTATTTGAAACAAATGATGTTAATAAGTGGAATAGTGCTTCAAAAAATCTTGTTTTGTCTCAAGCTAAATCATTAAATCAAAATTATGCTACTCATTTTGACAGTTTAAATAACATAATGTATGATAAATATGATAAAACATATAAGATATATGCAAGATATAATAAATCTCGTGGAAATAGATATGTTCAGGTAAGCTCAAGTAAGAATTTAAAAACATGGTCACAATGTAAGTTAGTAAAATTTACTTATAATTGCTCAAATATTTATGCACCTGCTGTTTTTCAATATCCAAATAGTTCAATGTATATAAGTTTTTATAGTCAACAAAAAGGTGCTCATAAAAAAACAACGACAACATCATTAGCATATTCATATGATGGAACATACTTTAAAAATGTAAATAAGTCATTGGTATCCCAAAATGAAGGTCCTAACAGAGCATTATCATCAATTGTTGAAAAAGACGATAAATTTATTATATATGTTCATTATATTGACAAAAATACAGTTGTTACTTATAATTTACGAAAAGATGGTTTTGGAAATATAAGTACAGGTGATTCTAAAAAAGAAGAATATGTGTTGTTTAATCCAATTATTTTAGAAGATAATGAAATGAAATTAAATTTTAAAACAAATAAAAATAAAAATGGATATGTTAGAATAGAATTATATGATGATGATAAATTAATAGAAAAGAGTAATGATTTTTCTGGAAATCATATTAATTACTCTTTTAAATGGAAAACAAACGTTTCGGGTAAAAATATTAGTATAAAAATCATGATGAAGTGTGCAGATATATATTCAATGTCATTGCCTATTAATTATAAAAAAATAAGAGAACAATTTCAAGACGAAATGAAGAAGTTTCCTATTAGTGACCCGCCACCAAATAAAGTAAGTTATAGAAGAAAAACTCGCAAAAAACAAACAAGGAATAAGAGGATAAATAAAACTAAACCTATACAAAAAGTGATTAAATATAAACCACCTCAAAAAATATTATCAGAATATCCAAAAATAGAGTTTGAGTATGCTGTTAATGCAACAGAAATTATTGGTACACGTTCAGTTGAGGTAGAAACATCTAAAACAATAAAAGAAATTAAAAAAGTAATTTACAGGTTATTTAACGACAAAGTTATCAGTGATGGGTTTAATAAAAATAATTCTGGGAGAAATATTACATGTAATATACTTTTTGATGATGATACAGTTGAATCAGTTACACTTATTAATAATAAAACATCAAATGCAATGGCTAAAAATGTACGTTTTAAAAATTCTAAATTAAGCAGTACAATTGAGTTTGAGTACAAACCATTAATTAAAAAGGATTTATGTGAAACAATCAAAACAATGAGATTTGATTTTAAATTTTCTTCTATTATTTCACTAAAATATTCTAATTATAATAAATCATTTTCCCCTTATGATAAAAAATATGATGAAACAAATTGCGGAAGAATTGCTACATGTACTGTACTTTTAGAAAATGGAAAAACCAAAGATATTATTTTAATTAAAAATTCTAAGTCAAATGCAGTAGCTTTAAATATAAAATTAATATGAAACATATTTGTTAATTAAATATTGGAAATCTTCTTCAGTATTTAATGATATTTCATTTTTATGGGGTGCCTTAATTCCTTTTATTGAATACCCCATCTCTATAAATTTTAGTTCTTCGATATCTTCATTACAAAGTTTATATAAATATGAAGAAATATCTTTATGATATTCTGCTAAAGTATCTCTTTTGAATATGTGAATACCAATAATGCCAATATAATTATTGTAATTTTTATTTTTTGAATAAGGTATGGCAAATCTTGAACAATAAAGTATATTATTATTTTTGCCAGTTACTATTTTAACTGTTGATGTTTTTTTTGATTCTTCAAGAGTTAATTTTCTATATAATAATGTTGATTCATTACTAAAATTTTCTATTAAATAATCAATATTTTTAGGATTAATATATGGTTCATCACCATGTACATTAAGAATTGTATCATATTTTTTTGGTAATAAATGTAAATATTTACTTATTCTTTGGAGAGCATTTTCACAATGTACATCTGTCATTATAATATTATCACCACAGCATCCAAAACTTTTTACATTTTGTTCTATATATTTGTTATCTGTCATTATGTAAACATCTTCTTTTTTTATATATTTTGATTTTAAGACTTGTTTATAGGTTTTTTCAATAATAGTTTCATTATCAATAACAAGTAATGGTTTACCTGGTAATCTTTTAGAATTATATCTTACTGGTATGCACACGCATATATTTAACATTGTTTATATATATAATTATATAAATATAATGGCAATTAGATTTGTTTGTTTTGATTTCGACGGAGTATTTTCCGATTGTAAATTTTATGTTAATATAAACGGAGTTCATTCAAAAGGCTATAATGGAAAAGATGGATATTCTATTAAGATGTTAAAAGATAATGGAATAAAGACAGCTCTATTAACAGCTCACGATTCTCCTTGTATAAAACATATATGTAAACTTAATCATTTTAATAAATTGGATTATGTTAACAAAGGTTCAAGAAATAAAATTGAAGTCTTAATTAAATGGAAAGAGGAACTTGGATTAGAATGGATAAATATTGCGTATATTGGAGATGACATATCTGATATCAAATGTTTACAAAAGGTGGGATTAGCAGGATGCCCAAGTGATGCTATTCCAGAAGTAAAAGCTGTATGTAATTTTATTTCACAATATGGCGGTGGAGCAGGTGCTGTTAGAGAATTTACAAATTATATTTTAGAGTATAACGAAAATAATTATATTATTTCACCACATTCATTAATTAATAAATATCCCACCACAGATGAAATTCGTTTTTTTGTCAAAAGAACAAAAAATGAAATTATAAATATCATGAATGGTACAGATGATAGATTTCTTGTGATTGTAGGACCATGTTCTGTACATAATGTAGAAGAGTTGTCAATGTATATTGTTAAACTCAAGGAAATGGTAGAAAAATATAAACATAAGTTACTAATTATTATGAGGGCTTATATGGAAAAGCCACGGACAATTGGTGGTTGGAAGGGTTTGATGAATGATCCAAGGTTAGATGGTGGCAATGATATTTCTGCTGGTGTAGAAATAACAAGAAAGTTATTTTTATATTTGAACAGTATTGGTATTGGAATTGCATATGAGTTTTTGAACTTTCATGAGTTAAAATATATTAAAGACCTTGTTAGTTGGGGTTGTATTGGTTCAAGAACATCACAAAGTCAAATTCATAGAAATATTGCCTCACAATTAGATATTCCATTTGGTATTAAAAATGATACTTCTGGAAATGTTAAAACAGCAGTTGAATCAGTTAAAGCTTGTTCTTTAAATCATTCATTTATAGATGTAACTGATGATTGTAAATATTACGTTTCAAATACATTTGGTAATAAAAATTGCCATGTTGTTTTAAGAGGGGGACATGACGGTAATAAATACATATCTAACTATGGTCCATCTCATATTGATAAAACATTATCATTATTGGAAAAATATGAATTGAAAACTAAATTAATGGTAGATTGTTCACATGGTAATTCTGGAAAACAACATTTAAATCAACTTACTGTTCTTGACTCATTAATTTTTTATAATAAATCACATAAAAACATAATAAAAGGATATATGATTGAATCTTACATTAATAGTGGTAATCAAAAGCTTACAAATAACTTAAAATTTGGAGTAAGCATAACAGATGAATGTGTTGATTTAGACACTACTGATGTGATGCTTTGCAAATTAAGTCGTTCATGTCCTAAAGTTATTTCTGCTTTATAATATTTATTATTTCTTCTGTAGTATTTGCAGTTTTATATTTTTCTCCAATGTGATCTTTTAAAAAATTATCTTTTTGAATTTCAGATTCTTTTGAAGGATATTTATTTGAAAATAAAAAAATATCAAACCATTTTACTACCTCTTTTTTATTATATGCCTGTGGTAACAAATTATATTTTTTAATATTTAATAAATCTCTAGTATGTTGATATACTAATGTTTTTGGGTTCATATATAATCCCTCTAAATGACCAGTTCCATAATGTTCAGCAAATATTATGTCACAACCTAAAAATGGATATGTGGACAAATTTGTGTTTTTACCAATATAAGTGAAATTTTTACTTTTTACTATATTTTCTGTTCTTATTCCAGGAATATGTTTTATTTTTACAAATACATGGCAGTTATTTTTTTTTGAATACGCATCAAGTAATGCTAAAGTCTCTTTATAATATTTAATATTATTTGAATGTAATTTTTTATTTTGTATGTATAATATCGATTTTTTCTCAAGTGAGATTCCACTTATATTATTTGTTAAAGAACCACTTGGGGAAACATGTTCGTAAATTATTTTTTTTAAAGCTTTAAAGTCTAATTTTCTCATGTAATCAAGTTGTGGCAATCCATCGATAATATGGATATTACCGTTGGTTATATATTTTTTATTTACTTCCCACATTTTTTTTTCATGTTTGTTTACAAAAAGATAATCATAGTTACTCCATTGTGTTATTAAAGCTCTTTTTAGTTTTACAGACAGGTTAACAGCATCTACATTTGAAATACCATTTCCAATATATGCTAATTTCGCTTTTAAAGATTTTATTGTTTTGAGAAGGGTTAAACTTAAATGGGGAGGACTGGCAAGAATAATTACATCTGGTTTTATAGAATTCAAATAATTTATTACTAATATTAAGCTTTTATTATTTTTCAAGAAATCTCCACTATAAAATAATTTATTTTTTGATTGGATCATGTCACATTGCCTTTGTAAGAATTTAAAATGAATATTCTCTTTCGGTAATATATAATAATTCTTAACATCGTCAAATCCTTCAAAAGTAAAATGAATTTTACACATAAAAGTAAATGGTACAAGATGGCATATTTTCATTATTATTGTATATTATAATATACTATAATGAAATTTGCACTTTGTTTACATGGATTGTCCGCAAAAAGTAATGATAAAAAGAAAAAATTAATTTTACTTGATATTGGATACAAGTATATTAAGACAGAACTTCTTGATAAGTATGATATTGATGTTTTTGTTCATACCTGGGATAATGAAAATGAAGAAAAAATAATGAAATATTACAATCCAAAGAAAAGTATTTTTGTTGGTGAACGTTCAATTAAAAATAGATACTTATCAAGTTTATATTCATATAAAATGGTAAATAATTTGAGAAAACAATATGAAAAAGAAAATAAAATGAAATATGACAGTGTTATACTTACACGGTTTGATTTAGCAATTAAGATTTATAGAAATTTAGAAACATTTGATATGAATAAATTTTATATATGCGAAGCACGATTACTTAATACTGAATATGAATATGAATCTACAATAGAGTTTTACAAAAGTTTTGGTTTTATGAATGATTTAATATTAATGTCTAATGGTGAAAATATTGACAAATGGTGTGAGTTTTATAATCATTACGATAAATTTGTAAAAATGGTAAAAAATGGATATATTATTACTCGAAATAAAAAGGTATATGTTCGTAATTTAGGGCATCATGTATTTATGAAATACATGATGCATCCTTCAAGTGGATTAAATGAAGCATTGGATTTAATAAAATTATCTGAAATATATGTTCACAAGCCTCAACTAAGAAAAAATATATTACCAATTCCAAATGTTAAGATATAACGGAAAATAATATAATCTTTTATGTTAAAGAATATATATCTATAATGTTAAAAATAGACTGGAAATATGAAGAAGATATGCCATTTTGTTCCGAGGAACATATTTTTAACAAAATAAAAAATCATCTGGTTATATCATGTGGATTTAACAGAAGTAGACGGGGGAAATACAGATATAATGGATTTAATGATATGACATGTGTTTATAATTTAGAAACAAAGAAATGGAAAAAAATAGGAAAATTTCCAGGTGGAAAACGACAAGGAGCTAGGTCAGTTGTTGTAAATGATGAAATGTACTGTTGGGGAGGGTGGAAATATAATCCAATGAATAAAGAACTATTAAAAAAAGTTAGTCGGGATAAATGGCCGGTAAAAAGAGGTTGTGTTACATTTAGTAATGGATATAAATTGAGTTATGATGAAAAAACAGATATCTGGAAGTGGACAAAACTAATAAATTTGCCATACAGCTCAACTAATTCTTGTTTATCTTCTGATAAAAATAAAATATATTTATGTACAGGAAGTGTATGTGACCCAAAATATGGACAGTTGTCAACGGATATTGACAATGTTGGAAACAGATTGTTTGTTTTAGATACTTCAAAAAATGATATGAAATGGGAAGAATTAAAGCCATTTCCTGGAAAACAAAGAATGAATGCTGTATCTTTTATTTATAAAAAACATCTTTATGTTTTGGGAGGAATATATAGTAATTCCACCTGGTCTTATGGAGACATAAGTGATTATCATCGTTTTATGTCAATATTAGATAATTGGAAATATGATATTAAAAATGACACATGGACAAGACTCTCAGATAATCCTTATTATATGACAGGCTTTTCTTCCAGCGATAACATATTGTATAATGGAAAGGCCGTTTTGTATGGTAGTTCATACAGATTGAGTTCTATTGTTGATGGTAAAATGATTGAAAATAATTTAGTAAAAGTGGTGAATATAGATGTAAATAAAAAAAATTATTTATATGGAAAGTTTAAAACATGTGGGCTTATAATTACTTATGATATTGAAAATGATAAGTTTGAAAAACTTAATTCAACATATGTTGCTAATATAAATTTACCAATGTATCAAATATATGGTAATAAAATATATTCAACTGGTGGTGAAATACCAACATGTGAATCAAATAAAAGATGTAAAGCAACTCATTTAGAAGTATTTACAATCGGAACATTATCGTAAATATGTGCGCATGGATTTAATTGTAAATATATAATCACTTTTTATAAAATGAGTAAACCAGATAATTTAGATTTTTTTTCAAAAAACAGAACAAAAGAAGAAGCACTTGAAATATATAATCAACGTATTGCAGATGCAAAAATTATTTATGAAAAATTTCATAAAACTTTTACAAAAAGAAATTGTCCATATTGCTTATCCACTGAATATTTACCATCTGACAAATTTTTAGATTTATATGAGGTTGCACATTGTTTATCATGTGATTCACTATATGTTAACCCATGCCCATCTCCAGAATCATTACAATATTACTATAATAAATGTGAGTGCAACTTACTATTTGATAAATTACTTGTTAAGCGGGGCAAAAAGAAAGAAAAAAATGTTGTTAATCGTGGAAAGTTAACAAATGTGACGGATATACTCAAACAAATAAAAAAGAAAAAAATTAATATATTAGAAATTGGTTGTGGTAGTGGTTCTTTTTTAAACTTGCTTGATTCGACTTTACAAAATGATTTTAATTTTGACGAATATAATTTATATGGTGTTGATATTGATGGAAATGCAATTAGTAATAATGAAAATAAAAATATAAATTTTACAGTTGGTAGTGCGGAAACGTTTCAAATAAATAAAAAATTTGATATAATTATTCATTTTGAATTAATAGAACATTTGCCTAACCCAAACAAAATGATGAGTAACATCTATAAACATCTGGAAGAAGATGGATACAGTTATTTCACTACCCCCAATGCATTAGGTTTTGAAATTAAAGCTATACATTATAACAATATCCGATTTTTAGCACATGGTATTTTTCCACCAATGCATTTAAACGCTTTCAATCAAAGAAATCTAACACATTTCTTACTTAGAAATAATTTTAAAGTAAGAAATATTAGTACTCCTGGAATATTTGATGTTAGTATTGTAAAAAATACATTACTTGTAAACGGTGATAATAACGATAATATGTTAGGTAAATTATTAAATTTTGACGATAAAACCTTAACTTACATACAAAAGATTATTAGATACTTGGATGCAAGTAGTCATATGGATTGTCTAGTTCAAAAATGATTTTAATTGATATTGCCCAAAAAAGCAACCATATAACTAATTGCTTTAACACTTGTTCTGTGAACACCTTCTGTAGTATTTGAAGCATTATGTGTTCCCAGCATACAGTTACTATAAGCCATTAATTCAAACTCTGTACTATATGGCTCTACTTCAAATACATCTGCCGCATAGCCTCTTTTTAATTTTCCATTACTCATTGCATTCATAACAGCTTTAATATCAACTAATCCCCCACGTGCGACATTTATCATACATGCATTATCTTTCATTAAACCAAGAGTTTTTTCATTAATAATATGATGACTTGTGTTGTTTAATTCACATGTTACGATAACAATATCTGCATTGGATAATCCTTCTTCTAATTTTACCAACTTCATTCTTTCATAAGTACGAACTATTTTTCTGTCTTTATTAAAATACTGACCTTCTTTTGTTTCAACATAATACGGATCATAAACACTTACATTTACTTTAGCTGCTTGTAACCTTTCAACAACATTATGTCCAATATCTCCAAAACCAATTACTAATGCATCTTTTCCTGTTAAAGAAAACCCACGAATATTTAACCACTTTCCTTTTCTGACTTCCCTGTCAGTAACGTGCAACTGTCTAGATAAATTAATTAAATATCCCATTGCTACGTCAGCAACTTCATTTCCAAATACTCCAGGTGTATTTGTAAACTGAACTCCTAAATCTTTACACGCATCTTGGTCCACATTATCAATACCAACACCCCATTTAACCAATGCTCGTAACTTTCCTTTTCTTCCAGCTGTTAGTATTTCTCTATTGGCTGGGTCATCACCTGCAATCCAACCATCGTGTTCTGGAACATATTTTAATAAATCCTCAATTGGCAATTGCTGTATTACACGAGGTGCGAAATATGTAATATTATTTTCTTCAAGCAATTTTCCATATTTATCAAGATTTTGAATTAACTTGGGACATGTGATTAGGACTTTCATGATTATATTATTGATGTCCCGGTTCTTTATGTATGTGTGTGTATTTGATATAAAAAATAAAAGTTTTTTTTATACATAAATGAATTTAGACGGTTGGAATGAAAAGCCAGTTGGCTGGGAAGAAACAGGCGACAGATATCGATTAAAACATATTTTTTCTGATGTTAATCCAAGTATTGTCACAACAAATATTGATGTAATTATTGTAATGGCAGGAGGACTGGCAGATGACGGTACAATTCATCCTTGGGTAAAGAAACGTTTAGATTTAGCACTAGACCTGTATACAAAAGAACCTAAGATGATATTGTGCACGGGTGGGGGAACATATCATAAACCTCCTATTCTTAATGAAAATAAATTTGTGATACACGAATCAACTGCATGTGCTGAATATCTAATTAATAATGGAGTAGACCCATTGCATATCGTAAAAGAATGGGGGTCATATGATAGTTTAGCAAGTGTATATTTTTGTTTATTACTAACAGTTATTCCAAGGGATTGGAATAATATATGCGTAATTACTTCATCGTTTCATATGGAGAGAGTTCAAGAATTATTTTTGTTTATATTTAATTTATATGCAAATGGAAAGTTTAACTTTTTATTTTTGAAGACGGATGATAAAGATAATGTTCCAGAAGATGTGTTACAATCAAGAATAAAAAGGGAAAAAAACAGTGTAAAAAGTTTAAAAAAGGTATCTGAAAAAATAAAAACAATGAAAGAGTTAAACGAATGGTTATATACAGAACACAAAGCATATTCATGCGCCTACTTAAAACATAAAGAAGAAATACCTCAACACATGAAAAAATCTTATTAATATGTCTAAAATAGAATTATCAAAATACTTTATTGATGATATAGTTTATATTATTTATAATAAAATATATTCTACTGGTTCTTCAAGAATAGAATTATTCAAATATTTTTTAGATGATATTGTTAAAATAATTCAAAGTAAACTATTACCTGATAAAATTACGAGTTGTTATGATGTATTACAAGAATTACTAAATAAACATTATGGTACAAATGACCAACAGTATTGTTTGAAATGTAACTCCGAGTCTTGTGAACATCTGTTAGTTATATTTGCAAAAAATTACAACATGCTTCGAATAATGTCTGGAGTAGGTGGTTTAGCTTATTCCACTTAAAGGAAAACTATTAAATAAATATTAAAAATGAAAGTCGCTGCTATTATTCCAATTAAATATAATTCTTCCAGAGTTCCTGGAAAGAATTTTAAGTTGATGAATGGAAAACCTTTATTTTATTACATTATCAATACATTGTTAGAGTGCAAGAGTATTAAACATATTATTATCAATATGGACAATGATAAAACTGAGGAAAAAATAAAACAGCATTTTGTAACAGATAGAATAATTTATTACAAAAGACCAAGTGAGTTAGTTGGCGATGAAGTATCTACAAATAAATTATTTTCAGATACATTATTGAACGTAAACGTAGATGTGGATTTTTATATACAAACACATGTGACGAATCCCTTACTGAGCTCAAACACAATTTTAGATGCTATACATAAATATATCTCAGTTCAAGATAAACATGATTCACTTTTTTCTGTTAAAACATGGCATACCAGGTTATATGATAAAAACTCAAATGCTATAAATCATAATCCAAACGAACTTATTCCTACCCAAGATTTAGACCCATTATATGAAGAAAATTCTTGTATTTATGTTTTTACAAAGGAGAACTTTCTCAAAACAGGAAAAAGGATTGGAAAAACTCCATATCTATTTCCTATGAATAACTATGAATCACAGGACATTGATTGGATGGATGATTTTTATCTAACAGAACTAATGATGAAACAAAGAACGAATGAAAATAAAGTTATATTGATTACTGGAATAAATGGAGGAATAGGAAGCTTTCTTGGGTATTATTTTAAGTCTCATTATTGGACAGTCATAGGTTTGGATATTAAAGAGAAAAGGGATTCAAATTGTGATATGTTTTATAAGTGTGATATTAGTAATGAAGAAGAGATAAAAAATGTTGTAAAAGATTTAGAATACTATGAAAAGATAGATGTTGTTGTAAATAATGCTGCTTACCAATTATGTAAAAAATGGGTTGATTGTACATCTGAAGAATGGGAAAAGATTATGAATTCTAATTTGCGTTCTGTATTTTTGATATCCAAATACTTATATCCAAAACTTAAGGAGGCACACGGTTCAATTGTGAATGTATCTTCTGTTCATGCAACCCACACATCTAAAAATATAGGAATATATGCTACAAGTAAAGGTGGTATGACAACTTTAACAAGGTCAATGGCCATCGAATTTGGAGAAGATAATATCAGAGTAAATGCTATTTTACCAGGAGCTGTAAACACTAAAATGTTACGAGATGGGTTAAAACGTGGGCATTTGGGAGATCATAGTGAAACAGAACTGGTAGAAATACTTGGTAGTAAACATATTCTTGGAAGAATAGGTGAGCCTGTTGATATTGCTGAAATGGTATATTTCCTTGCAGACAAAAACAAATCTGGATTTATCACAGGACAAAGTTTTTATGTTGATGGTGGAGCGACGATAAAGTTGAGTACTGAATAAGTCTAAATAGATTTAAAGAAGTAAATTGCTATTTATATAACAATGAATAAAACAATTTTAGTCACGGGAGGAGCAGGATATATTGGTAGTCACACGGTTGTATTATTACTTGAACGGGGATATGATGTTATTATAATTGATAATTATAGTAATTCTAATAAGAATGTTATTAATAGAATTAGACAAATAACAAAAAAAACAGTTGAAACATATGATTTTGATTTGAGAAATTACGAAAAACTTGATTGTTTTTTTGGGGAAAATTCCGATATTTATGCTGTAATACACTTTGCTGGATTAAAAGCTGTTAAAGAATCAATAGATGATTCCTTATTGTATTATGATAATAATGTAGGTGGTACTCTAAATTTATTAAAAGCGATGGAGAAATATGATATTAAAAACTTTATTTTTTCTTCATCTGCCACTGTTTATAGTTCTGAAAACAAAATGCCTGTTTCTGAAACATCTGCACTAGGACCGATAAATCCATATGGTCAATCCAAGATGATGATAGAAAAAATATGTGAAGATATTTACAAATCTAACAATAGTTGGAATTTTATTATGTTACGTTATTTTAACCCTGTTGGTGCTCACCCAAGTGGATTAATCGGAGAAGCTCCTTTAGAAAAACCTAACAATTTAATGCCATATATATTAGAAGTTATGGCTTCTATGTTACCTTATTTAACAATATATGGAAAAGATTATGACACACCAGATAAAACAGGTGTTCGAGATTTTATTCATGTTATGGATTTAGCAGAGGGGCATATTTCAGCTCTTGAATTAGACAAAAAAGGGTATGAAATATTTAATTTGGGAACAGGAAAAGGTTATTCTGTGTTAGAAATAGTTAAACAGATGATTAGTTCTACTGAACGCAATATCCCTTATCGGTTTTCAAAAAGGAGAGACGGTGACGTTGCGACTGTTTATGCTGATACTACAAAGGCAAGGGATGTATTAAAGTGGGAAGCAAAATTAGATTTAGAGAGAATGTGTAAAGATTCCTGGAACTGGAAACGAAAGAATATAAACGGATATCGTTCTCAATAATCTATTTTGAAAAACTGATTAATTTAATCTAGGGATTTGATAAAATAGGTTAACATGTATCGCAAGAAGCGTTCACGAAATATCTCACGACGTGGCCGTCAAAACCGATGGCTTTCTGCCAAGGAGTGGAACCGAAGACGCCGTGATAATTACAAGATTCAGAATTCTTTGAATGATGAATTTTCAGACGATGGTTATGATTTCGGGAACCGTCCCAAGAATCAAACACCTCGCACATTCAAGAATCTCCCGTCTCCGAAGTGGTGATGTTCTTATTTTAATAGTAAAAATTGAAGAAAAATAATAAAGATAGTTGTTTTAAAAGATTATATGTTGTCCCATCGAGGAAAACGAAATAATTGTGGACCACCGTGTAATTCGTGTTACGCACCTATATTAGATAATAATGTGATGATTCTACGAAGAAATAATTATCATATGAAATGTTTTCCATGTCATTTTTGCAAGAAAAGAAAAAATGGTGATATCATGTTAAAAAACGGATATCACAATCTTTGTCAACCCTGTAAGGGATGTGGAAAGCCGTTTTTCCATCTGGAGAAATATGTTAAGTACTGTACGAAGAGGTGCGAAACATCTTCTCCAATAATGGATATCATTCTTGTGTCAGCACTTCGAAGAAATATCTACGTACCAAAGGTGATTCTTAAGGAGATTCATGGGTTTTTGTATGGGCGTGTTTTTATTAAAAAGATAGAAATTCCAAGAGTTCTTAGTGACCAAACTGTATTATATATTGCTAGAATAGAAGAAAAACACCGGTTACGATTATTGGAGTGAAAAAATAAATTTCATATTAAAAGGATGTCACTACCAGCACCGTTTCTCCCATTAGCAGATGATAGTATGCAATTTAATGATAGACCAACTGCCACTACACGTAACAGAAACATAGTAAGAAGAAATGTAATGAATCAATATTACGTAGGACACGTTTATAGTATAATGTCAACAATTCCAACAGATTATTTATATTGGTTTTCACAACCTCCTTTAAAATCACTCACAGTAACTGGAGAAAGTAAAGCTCAGGTGTTAAAACAATTTCGTTCTGCTATATTACAAACAAAATTAGAGGCAGCATGTATAGCAGGTGTGGAATTACACTGTTCTGGTTATTTACAACAAGTTATCAATGTAATAATTGAAGTAATTGGAAGTCATGTGCATATCCATAATCCAAATATTGGAACACGATTATTAGAAAGATATAAACGATTTGAAAAACAGATTGGACTTCCTTCGAAAAATGCTGGGACTATTCATTTTCCAGATGAAGATGATAAAGAATTAAAGTTTTTTGATAGACCAGAAGTTCTTGGTTACAGGTCAACCTTAAATTGTCAACCTGTAAGAAATTTTGTTATAGAAATGATATCAATTGTTACACTTTCTCATCAAAAAGAAATGACTTTGCCAAAAATAAATCCCAAAGATGTTACTCAAAATTATTTATATGTTGCGGCAAAAAGTTTAAAAATAGGAGGAACAAATGTCTTAAAAATCATTATGAAAAATGAATTAAAGGTCGTTTTAGAGGTTATTGAAAAATATTTATTACATAAAAATGCAAAAACAGAAAAGGTAATTTATTGGATTTTATGGCTAATAAAGTTAGAAGGTAAACTAAAAAGAAAAGGAGAAAAGTTGCCTTGTAAAACCTTAAAAATTGAAGGTGTTCCAAGGAAACAAACAAATCACTGGGTATGGTACATTTGGAAAAGTTTATTTTCTAGATTATCATTTTGTCCCGCATTTAAGAAAAAACAGATTATTGATTTATATGAAATATTCAAAATAGATTTTACTAAAACTATAGTTATCCAAAGGTTGCCTATATTGTTTTTTGCAATTAGGTTACTAAAATATGATATCGCGAATCATTTTCCTGCCATTTTAAATAATTTGCATTTACACGTACAGGCATATTCAAACGTTAATGCTTTGTACAGAAATCTTCAAATAAAACTAGCCAGAAAGTCTTGGGTAAATGTTGTTGGTAGTGAAAAATTAGAAAAGGCAACAAAGCCTAAAAAGATGACAAAAGCTATGATTAAAGAAATGGAAAAAAGAAGAAGTATAATGACGATGAATGAAAAAATGGCATATTTAGATATTATACCAAAAGCAGATAATCATTTTTGATAATAAAAGTATAGAAAAGAAATGTTAATGAATAACTGGCATAAAATTTATTTCATATTGACATTTTTGTTAATATCACTATTATTGTTAAATACAAAACCTGTTATTTCTCAAGAACATATCGTAAAATTATCAGGTCCCTCCTATAAAGTCTCCCTACCTGATCCAATTACAAAGGATATATATGTTCCTCCTGCACAAAATAGCCACCCAACATGTTGTCCTTCGGTTGGAAGATTAAGTGTTCCAAATACCTGGAAAAACTTACCACCTGATAATAATATCCCTGGATTATTACCAGGGCCAAGGGTGGGTGACCAATTAGGTCTTGAAAATAACCCAGACTTAAGTTTGTCAACTCCAATTAAGGCTCCATTATTAGATAATGTGTTTCCTGAAAAATGTAATTCAGAGGGTAGCTACATGAATAAAGTCAAAGATAATATACTCAAATCTTGTTTGCTTCAAGCTAATGAAAAAGCATCCTTTTCAACCTTACCAGCAAGTTTATACTATAAATATAGATTTCAACAATGTAACCCGTACAATGGTTCTTATTGTCAATGTACAAATAATTATGTGCCATTGCCCCCAGTTGGGTTATGTCAACCAAACGGATGGAATGAAGATGTTTGTCCCTATAAAGTTAAACCTTCAACAATGTACTTAGATACGCAAAAATGCTTAGCTAAACAATTTTAATAAAAGTAATCACTAAAATCATATTCACAGTCGCATTCTCGTTCGTGGCTACCACACATTTTACAATATCTGCAAACACATGCTATTTTATGACAATAATTGCAATGATAACACTCTTCCTCTATTAAACCACATTTCTTACACATATTAAAACCATCTTTTTGTAGTTTATAAAAACAATCATTGCAGTAATATTTATGGGAGCGTTTAAATATTCTTTCGGGACATTGGAATCCAAAACAATAACGAGTGTCCTCCCATTCATTATAGTCCATGTACTTCATCACAAGGCACAATGGGATTTCTCCAATTTTCTTTTCTAATTCACTGAAAGGAGGGGACCATTTGTCATAGAAATCCACCATCGTCGTTTTAAAATTCGCTAAATGTGTAATGTCTGTTTTAAACTTAGTTTTTTTATTTGACATTATGTTTTATTCCTTTATTGAGTTAATTACTTTAAATAAATCAATTTCTTGCAAAAATTGATTTATTTACTTGTTATATTTAAATTAAATATGAGAAAATGTTTGACGAATACGATAGCGATGTGTCAGATTTATCCGAAGATGTATCTGGTAAATTATTTGAGATTCCGAACAGTTATGCTGGTACGGTGCCTTTATTTAACAAAGGAGCGATTTATTCGCACCTGGACACTCCAGATGAGTTTTACATGTCAATAATGGGGGATATTTTAGATATTCCCCTTATTAGATACTGCATACCTATTCCAAATACCATGAAAGAAAATCAACTAAAAATATCAAGTTTTTTAGAAAACTTGAAAAAGTTGGAAACGGTAACTGAAACGAAAACAGAAAATATTTCTCTATTAAAACAATATCCAGTAACGGAAGACGAATCAGAAGAGGATGTAAACACTTCATCAACTCATTTTTTTGATTTACTTATTTCACCATATGATAGGGGTAGGAACACTCAGGATATACCCGGTGATGACGTTGTTGTAATTGGAAGTTATACCCGTGCTGAAAGACGACGTAAAATTCAACGATATCGCGAAAAAAGAAAAAGACGCCATTTAAAGAAGAAAATTCTTTATACTTGCCGTCAAAAATTTGCACGTGAAAGACCTAGGGTGGGTGGCCGATTTGTAAAGAAAGGATATGTGCCACCTACGCCGGCTTAAATATTTTATATAATTTATATAGTTGAAAAAACAAATAGTTCAAAAATAATATGAAAAAGATAAAAAAGAAAAAAAAATATAAGTATAAATACAAATATTTATATGCTTCACTTGAAGATGTAAAAGCTGCTAATGCAAATCATATAATTTCTTCAAATATTTCAACAACTTCAAGTATTTCTGATACTTCATTTTTGGAAACACCACTTTCTATATCTCACCCAATTTTTCCCCAATCTGTTCCAAGTAGATTGGAGAAAAGACGCAATACGATATCTGATACGCACTCACCTAAAGATACACTAAAAATAGAAGTTCGGAACCTAATAGGAGATAGCTGTATAGTATCTGGAACAGAAAATTCAGTATTTTATGAATTTTTAAATAAAGTACCGATGACACCTGCATTAAATACTAAAAAACTTCCAAATGTTGTTGTTGTTTATAATGGAAAAGTGTACAGTTTAAGTACAAAATGGAAAGGTGTGTTAAAAGATGGAGATACGGTTCATATTTACAGAAAAATGGATGATGAAGAAATAAATGAGATGAGGAAACAACGTTTAAAACGCATTGCAGATAAATATGTGACAGATGGAACACAGACGGAAGATCCTAACCTTGAAAATGTTAATATGGGTTTTATATGGAACTTATTTTTAACATATTTATTGTATTTTTTGTTAAATCAACTAAAATTCAATATTATTTAGATTATTAAGTACTTCCATAATTTTTTTACTTGGATTATGCAAATATAATTCTTTGTGTTCATGGTTTAACATTTCTTTAATACTTTCTTCAACATTTTCTGGGACACCTAGCCTGTTCCATCCTGATAATATAAGCTCTTTCCATTCTGTGTTTTTTCTTAATGTAAAACATGGAATTTTTAATACATATGCTTCTTTCTGTAAACCACCCGAATCAGTAAACACTGCTCTAGATGTATATAATAAATTCATCATTTCTAAAAATCCAACAGGTTTACTACATATTGTATTTATTGGTATTGTAATTTTATTATCTGTAATAACTTTCATTGTTCTGGGGTGGACACAAAATAAAACAGGAAATTTTTGTTTACCAAAAAAAGAAATAATTTCTTTTAGTTTTTTGACTGTTGTATTAGATTGTCTATGAATAGTTGCTAAATAATATTCATTTAGCGTTATATTATATTGTAAATAGCACGATTTTGATTTAATTATTTTTATATTTTCTCGTAATAATTCAATCATAAGGTCTCCTGATAAAAATACGTTTTGCGTTAACCCTTCTTTTGCAAGATTTACAATAGAGGTTTCTGTTGGACAAAATAGATAAGTAGACATATGATCTGTTACAATTCTATTTATTTCTTCGGGCATTTTTTTATCAAAAGACCTTAGGCCTGATTCAATGTGAATAACAGGAATGTTTAATTTAGTTGCTGCAATGGCACCAGCAATTGTTGTATTGCAGTCACCGTATACGATTACAAAAATAGGAGCTTCTGTTAATAATATTTTTTCTATTTCTATTATCATTTTGCCTGTCATAGACCCATGATTATTTTCTTTAATATTTAAATTATATTTTGGCTTAACTAAATTAAGACCTTTAAAAAAAATATCAGACATATTATTGTCATAATGTTGACCGGTGTGAATAATAATTTCATTTATTTTATTTTCTTTTAGTTTTTTTGATAATAAGCATGATTTTATAAACTGTGGTCTTGTTCCAAAAATAGTAACTAGCTTCATTTAAGTCTAATTCGGTTAAATATTATTATATCTTTCATCATAATAATATTTAATAGGTATGGACGTCCCACCTCTAATTTCTAATAAACATGTCAAAATAATCAAAAATTATAACAATTACACAATTTTATGTCTTAAAAGAGAAATGACCCCAGGTGTTTTTTCTAAGATTAATGTAACAAAACAATCATGGTATACAATAGAACTGTGTTGTACAAAGTTCGGTTATGGAAGCCCAGGATTGTGGATAGCAACTCCTTCAAAGAAAACATTGTTTTATGGTAACTATTTTACACAGCATGGAAGAGGTTATTTAAAAAGAAGTTTTTACACAGGAGATTACACCTGTCTATTAGTTGGAATATTAGTAAAAAATGCAACTATTAAGAGTGGTTTTATTTTGGAAAAACTTACGATTACAGAGATACCAAAGCAAATAGAAGAAGAAAATGTAACAACTTTAACTTATTCTGAGTCTGGAGAAAAAAAAAAGATAGTAAACGAAGAAGTAAAAAAAGTAAAAAAAGTAGAAAAGATAAGAAAGGTAGATGCTAACTTAGCTGAACAACCAGAATTTAAAAAAAAATTAGATTACAATGTATTATTTAATAAATGTAATAAACATAAAAATGTAAATGCAAACAAAAATTCAAGTATTGTGCCATTATCTATACCAAAGCAACCTGTAAAATCAATATTTCCAGAAGAAAATGTTACAATAACTATTAAAGATCTTAGTAAAGTTAATAATGATATTACAAATGATATTACAAATGAAGTAGTTAATACTGGAAACATTAATGATAATGCGGTTCCATTAATAACCGATATACCAATATTAGATGAAGTAGCTAATGATTATAAACCCGAAAAGGAAATCATCTATAACATTACAGGTTTATATGAAGATATTGATATTAATGTGGATATATTTACATATCCAACAGAGGATTTTCATATTTACCCTATAAGTTTAAGTATACCCAAAGAAAATGTATTAAGTGAGTTTCCTGTAAAAGAAATAGACTTTTTTCCATATAAACTTGGGACATCGCTCTTATCGAATTATGAAAATAAAAGAGAACAGTTTTACAAAGACCTTGGGAAAAGCCGTTTTATATTGATATCAAAACGTGATTTTGGAGAAGATGACCCAGTTTATTATGAAGCACTATCCAAAGGGTGTATACCTATTTTTGTTAATGATGTTAACGAATATACAAGTCCTTTTCTACCGAAAGAAATGTTAACTGGAATTAAAAATTCAAATGGTGTTAACATAGGGTGGATTGATGCCAGTAAGTTTTCATATTCTGGTTTTGAAAAAATTTCAAAGCATCTTCTTGCATATACTAGAGAACATTTAACAACAGAAAACATTGCAAAATATCTCATTACAATTGCTGATAAAAGTATTAAAAATGTTCTTTTTCTAGCAAACTCAATATGTGGTGGTGATTTCTTATTACAACAATCTCTTATTCATGGATTGAAAGGAATACTTGGTGATACAAATGTTGTTGATTATCCAAAAGTTTTATCATTGTATAAAAATAAACATTCAAACTTTAATAATGAAATTAGATTAGGTCTGCCATATGGCCAAACTTTAAAAGAATCCGATGTTAGTCGCGGTAGAATAAATAAAAGAATTGAAAATAGAGAATTTGACTTAATTATTATTATGGGGATTTTTACAGAAAAAGACAGAAAAAGACTAAATATAGAAGATGATAAATATCCATTCTTTTCTAGTATAGATGAGCATTATGACACGGATGAAATATTTTTCATTGATGGTAATAATGCCATACCTGATGAAAACTTTGTGAACCGATTATATAAATACTCAAACAGTGGTGTATGCTTTTGTAAAGATTTTTTGTAACTTACATATAAAGCCAAACATATATAGAAACAATAATAATGGAACAAGATAATAAAAGCATGGAAACTAAGTTTTGTGAAAACTTTGAAAATTGTGGAAACAGAGCAGCTACTTTTTTTGAAACATGTGGTGTAAAAATAGTGCATTTTTTTGACAAATATATATGTCGCTGTTGTGTTTTTGTACACCATACGAAAAAAGAGAAAGCCTTAGAAATCTTGAAAAGTTTTGAACACAGTGATTTGTATAAAGAAGAAACACAAAAACCCGATCTACAATTACCTGTTGGCACGTTAGTATTATCACCCCTTGAACCACAACATGATTCTAAAGAAAAAAAGATAAATTCTTTAAATGATTTAAATGAAGAAAATTGTTGGGAAACATTTGATGATGTAGTATCAGAAGATTCACATGAGTTCGAACCAGAACCAAAACAAGAATCTAAACCAGTAAAAGAATCAACACCTGAACCTGAAACTAAACCAGTAAAAAAACCTGAACCAGCGAAAGAATTTGAACCAGAGTTAGAACCAGTAAAAAAACCTGAACCTGAAACTAAACCAGTAAAAGAATCTGAACCTGAACCTGAATCTGAACCAGTAAAAGAATCTGAATCTGAGATAGAACCAGTGAAAGAACCCGAACCTGAACAAGATAGTTCTGTTAATTCTTTTAAAACCATTAGTGTTGATAATTCTGAAGTTAGTTCTGAAGCTGGTTCTGAAGCTGGTTCTGAAGCTGGTTCTGAAGCTGGTAAAAAGGACGGGGACTGGTTTATTGCTTAAAACCCATGTGCAAAATACCCATCTTGATAATTAATGCTTCTTGGACCATAGGAAGCCTTAACATTTTGTTGTTTTATGACAGGTTTTGGTCCTGGGATATATCTTAATTTGTCGCATTTTAAAATTAAACTTGATTCTTTAAAAAACTCTATATAATCATCTCTTTCTTTTCCTGGTTTTTGGTAATTAATACATACCATATTATATCCATAATTTAAGGGAGAATTATCTTTAAACCCATATGGTGCATTCGCATCTTTGCTATCACATAATTTTTTAGTTTTATCTAAATGTATTGGTATTTGAATTAAGTCAATTCCCGGTTGGTATACATTTGTTATATCTTTTACATCACCTGGGATGACAATGCCAATATGGGTTTTATTAAAATCAATTATAGATTGTATATCTGATGTTGTTGCTCTAATACCACCATGTGATACATTTCCCTCATTATATACAGTTAAGCGCCCAGCATTTTGAACCTTTTCGCTAATTACTCCATTTACAAGTTCTTGTAAATTTCCTTCTTTCGGATATACGTTTGTTAAGATGATTATATTATTCATTGCGTCTTTAATTTTTATATCTCCAATATTTTTTTTGGCGAAGGAGTAATCAACTCCTGTAAATCGTCCCCTAAAGTTATTCCACAATATTTCTGCTATTTTGTTAAGTACAAACCTGTTATTTTCAGCAGTAAAACTTAAGTTTAAATACAAAATAAGAGGATATTTTGTGCCTACCCATGCATGTTTTTTATATATTTTACATACTTTATCAAATTTTAATGCTGAACCATGACCTCCTGGCATTAATGTCTTATTTCTAACAATAGGATATGCAGTATTGTCATAATGATTTGTTGGATTTGATGACCATACGTCAATAAAATGAAACCTAGCTCCTTTTTCTATAACTTTTTGAATTGATTTATAAGAACATATATCATATGTTTGTCCAGCTACTTGATATGGTCTAAATGCAGAAGCAATGTAAAAATCTCTTAAAGAAAGATGCATTATTTTTCCATCTGGTATTTCCTTTGTTTTATAAAGTGGATTTAGATAACGAGTAGGAAACTCGCCAAATCTTGTGAAAAAATTGGGATAAGATAATGTACTAAAAAATACTTTCAGAGCATATTCTTCTCTTAATTCGCCGTAAGTATATTTTATGATAAAGAATGTTCTTGTAATAGAAACAGCAATAATGATGACACATGATATTAAAAAGAAATGAATATTATTCTTTTGCTTTACAAAGAATGAAACAATTATCATAATAATAATAAGAGCAATCGCGCCAATGGTCACAATGGACTGAGGATTTTTGGGATGTTTTATAATGTCTTGAAAAGTATTATCTGACATCTTCAAAACTATATAAGAAAACTGAGATAATATATTATAGCTTATTATCTTAGTTTAAAATGAGAGTCACGAAGAGAAATGGAACACTTGAAAACGTATCATTTGATAAGGTATTGAGAAGAATTCAGATTTTATCTGAAAACTTGCCGAATGCAGATGCAACAGTTGTCGCACAGAAAGTTTGTTCTCGTATATACGATAAAGTTACAACATCGGACCTTGACGAACTTGCTGCTAGAATTTGCACTGTAATGAGCACAGATGTTCCGGAGTATGGAACACTTGCCTCTCGAATTATTATTTCTAATAACCATAAGAACACTCCTGACACTTTTTCAGAATGTGTTAAAAGGTTAAATGGTATTGGTATTTTAGATGAGAAAATTTATTCATTTATGCAAGAACATAAAGATACACTGGACGATGCCATTGATGATGAAAAAGATTATACATTTACATGGTTTTCGTTTAAAACTTTAGAAAGGTCTTATTTGTTAAAAGTAAATGGAAAAACAACAGAAAGAATCCAATATATGTTTATGCGTGTTAGTTGTGGCATTCATTATCCTGATATTTCAGAAGTTTTAAAGTCTTACCATGGAATGTCAAACAAGTATTTTACTCATGCAACACCAACATTGTTTAATTCTGGAACTATTCGTCCTCAATTACTTTCTTGTTTTTTAACTAAACCAGGAGATAGTATTCCTGGAATTTATAAATGGATTTCTGATCTGGCGAAAATTTCAAAAGAAGCAGGTGGAATTGGTGCGACTGTTTCTTGTATTCGTGGAAAAGGTTCGTACATCAAAGGTTCAAATAGTTATTCTTCCGGAATTATTCCTATGTTAAAGGTTGTAAATGAAACAATGAAATATGTAAACCAGGGTGGTCGTCGAGCTGGTTCTGCTGCTATTTATTTGGAACCTCATCATCCTGATATTATGTCATTCCTGGAAATTCGTTTGAATCATGGAAATGAAGATGACCGAGCAAGAGACTTGTTTACTGCTATATGGGCATCAGATTTGTTTATGGAAAGAGTTAGAGATAATGAAGATTGGTCTCTTTTCGACCCTAATGAATGTCCTAAATTAGATGATGTATATGGAGATGATTATAAGAAATTATATCTGGAATATGAAAAACAGGGAAAAGCAAAAAAGGTTGTTAAGGCACATGATGTTTGGAAAGCAATTACAAAATCTCAAATTGAGACAGGTACACCTTATATTGCTTTTAAAGACCATGCCAATAACAAAAGTAATCAGAAACATTATGGAACAATCAAGGCAAGTAATCTTTGTGTTGCGCCAGAAACATTAATTTTAACAGATGAAGGTTATCAACAAATTAATGAACTTGAAAATGAATATGTAAATGTTTGGAATGGAGAACAATTTTCAAAAGCATTGGTGAAGAAAACCGGTAATAACCAAAAATTAATTAAGGTTCAATTATCAAATGGTGCTGAACTTGAATGTACAGAGTATCATAAATTTTATATTTCAGAGAAATATGGCCAAAAGAAACCATTAACTGTAGAAGCAAAAGATTTGAAAAAAGGAATGAAATTATGGAAATGTGAATTTCCTGTAATTAAGAATGGAACTGAAAAATTTAAATATCCTTATACACATGGTTTTTTCTGCGCCGATGGCACATATGGTAATACAGGGTGGAGAACAGGTGACTGTCAATATAAGTCTTATAATGGAACTGCATATTGTAAAAGACATCAATCTTATATTTCTGAAGATGATGAACCAGAACAGTTTTGTCAGGCAATATCTGGAAAGAAAATGCCAAGAATTACATTATATGGAGAAAAGAAAAATGTAGTAAAATATCTTGAATTAAGGTCTGAAATAACAAAAGGTGATAATGCTGGAAGATTAAATTGTTTTCTTCCATTAGATTTACCAGATAAATTTAAGGTTCCTTTAAATTGTGATTTATTTACAAAATTGCGATGGTTAGAAGGATATATGGATGGAGACGGGACAGTTGCTAGAAATGGGACCAACGATACTCTTCAAGCTTGTTCTATTCATAAAGAGTTTTTGGAAAATATAAGACTGATGTGCCAAACAATGGGGCTTGATCCAAAAATTACACCCGGTAGTAAAGCTGGACTAAGAAATCTTCCGGATGGAAAGGGAGGGCACAAAGATTTTCAATGTAAAGATTGTTATAGATTTTTACTCACATCTGTTGATTTATACAGGTTAATTCAATTGGGATTTTCGCCAAAAAGATTAAAGTTACGTAAAAATAAACCTCAAAGAAACGCAAGACAATTCGTCAAGGTGTTGGGTGTCAAAGATGAAAATAGATTTTCAGATACATATTGTTTTGGAGAACCATTAAAAAATGCGGGAATATTTAACGGTGTGTATACAGGACAGTGTTGTGAAATCTTGGAATATCATGATGAAAAAGAGTATGCTTGTTGTGTTTTATCAAGTATTTGTCTTCCACGATTTTTAGAACAAAAAGAGATTAAGGGTGAAGTAAAGATATACACAATTGACAAGTGTAAATATTGTAGATTAGCTAAACAATTATTAGACAAACATGAAGTTAAATATCAAGAAATTAATGTCACAAACAACAATACTACGGAATTTAAAATGTTTCCTCAAATTCTTATAAATGACGAATTAGTCGGGGGATATGATAAATTATGTAAGTACATGAAACCAGTATATGATTTTGATAAACTAGAACTGATTTCTGGTCAAATGGTTAGAAACCTTAACAAAGCAATTGATGTTAATTTGTATCCTGTTCCAGAAACTAAATACAGTAATATGAAACACCGACCTTTGGGGATTGGTGTTCAAGGATTAGCAGATGTATTTTGTAT